>Ga0193956_1000863_pt1 | contig 12919 bp, 12 predicted proteins | sample BB_7_MG_FD_140358 | JGI IMG/M metagenome (GOLD analysis project Ga0193956, IMG submission 140358) | Microbial mat bacterial communities from the Broadkill River, Lewes, Delaware, United States - BB_7_MG | ecosystem: Environmental > Aquatic > Freshwater > River > Microbial mats | place: USA...
TTATTTTAAAAGAAGATGTACGCATTAACGATAATGAAAAATGGGGACAATTTGTCTATCAAAAAAATGGCTCTAAGCATATTGGTTGGATACATATGTCTTATGTAAAACAGAGTAAGTAAGGAGAATAATATGAGATTGATAATAGAAGCATTAATAGGTATGTTTATTGGAATAATAGTACTGTTTACTATCATCTATATGATTTCTATGCAAAAGCCTACAGTAAGCATAGATAGTAGACAAAAGATAACTCAACAGCCACATAGTGCCAAAGAGGTAATCGATAGCTCAACAAAAATATTGGAGTGCATGGATGGTAACGAAACTCAAAATAGTATGCACTGTTTTGAGACTGATAAAAAAGAGAGTGTAGTATCTATACCAAAAAGTAATCAATTTACTATAATTATGGATAAATTCTTGGAGAGTAAACTATTTATTCAGTTTATTTATGGAGCAATTTTAGTTGCATTAATGATACAGTTGATACTATTTATGGAATCATTTTATTTAGTCAACAATAGATACAAATGGCTAGAAAGAAATAGATATAATATAAGTGAGTATAGCACAAATACCCCTCCTGTTTTAGGTGTAGCAGCAACTCTTTTTGCTTTTGGTGCTTTTGCTGCTTCATCTAGTAGTAGTGGAGAGCTTATGACACTTTTTCGCGAAAATGTATTTGATGCAGTGACGACAACTATATATGGTAGTTTAGTATATACCATAAATTCACTGTTGCATATTAAAATAGCTCAAGAGGAGGAGAGCAGATGATACGCAAATTATCACAACCTCCTATGATTATATTTATGGAAGTATTGGCTGTTTTTCTATTTGTTTTTATGCTCCAAATATCACCATCTATTACTTTTACACTACCAAAAGATAGACTCTTTTTAGGTGGTCAGTTGATATATCAAGATAGTGTTACAGGAGATGTTAAATATCTTAATGGCAATAAATGGATTAAACTAGATAAAAATTTTGGTGGTGAATTTTATGTAAAAACTCCATGTAATAGTAGTTATTGTCATAATATACCATCAGAACATGGAGAGAGCATCAGTATAGCAATCACAGGTAGACTCTTTGAGAGTCTATCTCAGCTTAATTTTATAGCATGTAACAGAGATGCTTCAGAGTGTGGAAATATAAACTACACTATTACCAATAGTGGCAAAGTAGACGAGGAACTTCTACTTAGAGACAATCCTATCTTTGCAGATATTAATGGCTTAGATAGTTATTTTAAATAAAGAGTAATCAATGGCAAACTTTAAGACCCATATAACTATATCTACCATAGCCTCAGCCATCATCAGTACATCACTGCTGTTGATAGGTATTTATACTTTCTTAGATGCTTTTTTAGTTTTTATATTAGGTGTAGTTGGTGGTATATTTCCAGATATAGACTCAGAGAACTCCAAATCAGCTAGAGTACTTTTTAATATTTTACCTGTAAGTATCACAGCTATTTACCTCTTTACCATAGCACCTAACTACTTTTTTGTAGAGATGTTAACATTGAGTGTAGTAACTTTTGTAGTAATTCGTTTTGGATTTATACGGATATTTCAATGGATAACGGTACATCGTGGAATGTTCCACTCTATCCCTATGGCTTTTGTAGTAGGATTAATTGTTGTTCTTATAAGTCATTATCTATTTACATCAAATCAACTCTCTAGCTGGATATATGGGTCGGCAGTAACTATTAACTACATTATACATCTTATTACAGATGAGATATATAGCATAGATATATACAACCAAAGAGTCAAAAAATCTTTAGGATCTGCTCTCAAACTCTTTAGAGTCAAAACAACTACAGATAAAATCTATAGCTTTCTTACTTATCTTGTACTTTTAGTATTATTATATTTAGCACCTAGTAGTCATCTCATTATATATGTGATAATTGATAATAGTTAATGGCTTATTGTATCTTCAATATTCCATTTTCTAAAAATATATTTAGATTATTTATTATATCCGATGTATATCGACAAGGTTTTGAGATAGATTCATTGTTGTATGTACTTATTAAACATTTATGCTCATCTAAATCATTTGGAAATGCAATTTCTGGTGTAACTATAGAATCATTAGCATCACAATAATATCTTCTAATTACCTGATGTTTATATCGTTTCCAATCATCAGTTAAATAATTAATTAAGATTGTATTTTTTTTTATAATTCTATCAAGATTATTGTGAGGAGTAGCAAGTGATATATAAAGACCCTTAAAAGAGATATCATCTTTACATAAGTCAATAATAGTTTTTTTGGCTATTATCCCACCTAATCCATGTCCCAAAAAAGAGACAGTTTTATATCCTTCTTGAAGCTTATTTTTATACTTTGTAAATAATAACTTAGATAATTGTTCTATGCAATAATCTGAACTTATATCATTTTTAATAAAAGGTAGAAATTTTGAATATAAAAAGTATCTATCTTTATAGTATTTAAAAGTATAGTCAAAGTCAAAAGTCTCTTTAATTGTATCTATAAGATATTCATCCAAATATTTTTTTTCTTTATTCATAAAAGGTTTTTTATCTGGAACTAAATCATGTATAAAAATAATACAATGTTCCTTATTATAATTTCTTTTTTCTTTTTTCTTTCTTTTTAATTTTTTCTCATTTTTATTATAATTTTGTAATATATGTCGATGTAGCTCTTGATTGATATATGCATAGATTTTATCTATATTATCATTTGATGAAAATGCTGTTGCTGTAGTATGTGTATTACTATTGTTAAGAATATTATTTTGCCATTTACTAAAACTTGTATTCGTTGAGTACTGTATACCATGAGGGTGTGTATAGATATCCCCTATAGGAAAAACTAGAATATTTTTACCTTCTTTTATTGCCTCATCATATTCTAAATGTGTATAAGACTTATCTTTTCCATCAGGAACACTACCATAAGTTTCACCTAATAGTAAAATGAAAATATCTGCATCATCAGTATGCTCCAAACTAGCATCAAGTGGTCCTCTACTATCTGCTCCTCCACCCTTATCACCAATCATATTAATTACCAAACTATCAGTAGATGGGGAAAACTTTTCTGATTTTATTTTATTTCTAAGTAGTGCAAACTCTTTAGTCACAGAAGATATAAATATCTGTATAGTTTTCATTTACAAGCCTTCTAAAGTTTTCTTATATTTTAAGTTAGAAACCGTCTAATTTCTGTTTCAAGATGATTTTCATCTAAAATATCAAAATTTTCTTGGATACGTAAAATTAAATCATCTAAAATGGCTTTTTTGTTCTCTGATTGCTCTTTATATTTAAAATAATCATCTAAAATATTCTGCTTTTTTAATTCTTTAGCACCACTTGTCATTTCTTGTGCTGTTTGATGAAAATCATCAACATTATCTATAATCAAATTTCCAGATTTTCTACTTCCTGTAAAAACCAAAACACTTTTTTTATCTTTAAATATACGGATATATCCTTTACTCCATAATGGAGCTCTTCTTGTTGTGTAGAGTCTTATACGATGTGGATATCTATCTAGTGCCGCAGCTCTTTGAATAAGCCATACAAGATAGTGCATATAATCTTCTTCATCTCTAAAATATTTTTTTCCATCCCTAGGTAAATCAACAATTCTAATAAGTATAGTGTTTTCATCTTTAATAAATTTATTTAATGTTTTTAGCCATTCTTTACTAGTAGATGAAAATCCAGCAGCACCAATATAATAGATTTCTTTTTTGGCAGTTCTAAATATATCAATACCTGCCTCAATAATCCCATCTCTATTTAAAATGTCAACTTTAATTAACTGAATCATTTTGCTAGTATTTTCTTGGATGGTGGCCATCTCTATCTGCTGAATATTTAATGTATCAATTTGTTTATCTAGATTTTTTTGTAGACTTTTCAGAGATTGTTTATTATTAGCCACAAAGTAAATTCCTAGAAGAATCATTATAAATCCAACCATAGAGATTATGCCTAATATAAGAATAGTATATTGTAATTTTTTGATAATGGGGTTTATTTTATTTAGTTGATTATAAGAATATAAGCTATCATCAATCCATTTATTTTTTAGAATATTTATTTTTTCCATATTATTAAATAATATATCATTCAATCTTTCTTTTAAAGGATTATCTTTCCTTAAGCCAATAGCATAATAATCCTTTTTTTTACTCGGTATAATATTTAAAATCTTTAAATTTTTATCCATTCGTGCATAATATTGTAATTCAATAAAATCACCGATATATGCATCTAATTGTTTATTGTTTATTTGTTCTATGGCGGTTAAGATATCTTCAACACGAATTTTGTTCCACGGTTTATCTTCGATATAATCTTCTGCCGTTGTTTTTTTTATATAACCTACATTACTTGCATCCGTTATACCAGATATATCAATAATATTACTATCCTTGTTCACAATTATAGATAATCCTTTATTTTCAAAATAGGGAATTGTAAAATCAATTTCAGAAAGTCTCTTTGGTTCAATAGAATACGATGAAATAATCATGTCCGTTAAATTATTATCTAAACTATTTGCTCTATTTCCTGATTCAATATTTTTAAGTGTAACGGTATCACCATTTTTTTCAAGTTCTCTTGTAATTAAATTTATTAAATTTATTTCAAATCCAATGATGTCTGGTACCTCTTTAATCCCTTGATTGATTTTTTTTAAATCATTGTTATTTTGATAATTATAACTAGTACCAATCGTGATATTATCAGCAGATATATATATAAAGAATAGGAAGTATACAAGAATAGTTTTCATAATTAAATCTCTTTTCTATTTTTAAATTATTAATAATATAGCATATTTTGCATATATTTATAGTACTGATGGGTAAAATATGGTGATTCTTATAAAGTTAAAGTAAATTATTCTTCCCTCTCATATTCAAAACATCCAAAACAATCCCCCTATACTTCTATTATCTAAAAAATAGGAGTACAAAATGTATACAAAGACAAGTGAAGTAGTGAGTCAGGGGCATCCTGATAAGTGTGCTGATGTGATTGCAGATAGTATTGTGGATATAGCTATTATAGGAGATGAAAACTCTAGAGTGGCTAGTGAAGTATTTGTGGCTGGTAAAAACATCATCATTGGTGGTGAGATAAAAAGTAATGCTAATTTGAATGATGCAATTTATCATCAAATTGTTGTAGATGCTTTGACCAAGATAGGGTATGGGACGCAAAAATACTTTAGCTATGATGAGGCTCTACATACTGATGACATCAAAGTACAAGTATTACTTAACCAACAATCTCCAGAGATTAGCCAAGGGGTAGACCAAAGTAGTGGAGAGATTGGGGCTGGAGATCAAGGGATTATGTTTGGGTATGCTAATGAAGAAACTTCTAATTATATGCCATCTGCTATTACTTATGCTAGAGCCATTATGGAGAGAGTTTATCAGTATGCCTTAGATAATCCAGATAAACTAGGTGTAGATATTAAGACACAAGTAACTGTAGATTATGGTACACAAAAGAACTTTGAGAATTGTTTACCACAAAAAATACATACAATTGTGGTTTCTGCTCCATCAGTAGCTTCTATGCACATAGATGAAGTGCGTCTGCTTATTCAATCTCTTATAGATAGTTCAGGGCTTAATAAGGCTTTGTATGATCCTGATGATTGTATCATCTACATTAATCCTACGGGTAAATACACCAACCACTCTTCATTACATGATGCAGGTCTTACAGGACGCAAACTTATTGTAGATAGTTTTGGAGGATATGCACCCATTGGTGGTGGAGCTCAATCATCTAAAGACTATACCAAGGTAGATAGAAGTGGACTTTATGTAGCACGATACCTAGCCAAACATATTGTGGCATCTAAACTTGCTAAGAAAGCTACTGTAGAACTATCTTATGCAATAGGTGTAGCAAAACCTCTTTCTATTTCGGTCAATACTGAGCGTACGATGCTTGTAGAAGGTATAGATGATGTGCTTTTAGCTAAATTTCTTGAAGATAATTTCCCATTAACTCCTCAATGGATTACCAATAAATTTGGTTTAGATAAACCTTCAAAAGATACCTTCTTATATGCTAATGTTGCAGGAAGAGGACAAGTAGGACAAGAAGATTATCCATGGGAACAGCTAGATGACTTAGAAAAATTTACAGAATTAAAAGGAACTCAAAATGTTTAAACAGTATATTACAACACCCATATATTATGTCAATGATAAACCACATATTGGTCACTTATATACCACGGTTATCGCAGATGTCAAAGCTAAGTATGAGAGACTCAAAGGAGCAGATACTTTTCTTATTACAGGAACAGATGAACATGGCAAGAAGATAGAAAGAGCAGCACAGATGAGAGATAAAACCCCACAAGCGTATGCTGATGAAGTAAGTAAACACTTTGTAGAGCTTTGGGATAAATCTAATATATCTCCTGATAAGTTTATCCGTACTACAGATGACTATCATAAGCAAGGGGTACAAAAAGCCTTTAAGATTATGCATGATAATGGAGATATTTACAAAGGTCACTACAAAGGTGACTATTGTGTGAGTTGTGAAAATTATGTTCCAAAGAGTCAACTTATGGATGAGTGTTGTTGTCCTGACTGTGGTAAACCTACAGAAGTAGTAAATGAAGAGAGTTATTACTTTAAACTTTCTAAGTATACAGATAGACTTTTAGCATGGTATGAACAAAACCCTGATGCAATTTTACCTCGGTCTAAACGAAAAGAGGTACTAAATCTTATTGCAGGTCATAAAGGAGACCTCTCTATTAGCCGTACATCGTTTAGTTGGGGTATTAAACTCCCTAAATCTATCAATGATCCTAAGCATATTATATATGTATGGCTTGATGCACTATTTAACTATGCCACAGGTTTGGGATATGGAAATGATGAAAAAGACAATATGTCATTTTTTGAGAATACTACACATGTTATTGGTAAAGATATTTTAAAGTTTCATACACTCTACTGGCCTGCCTTTTTGATGAGTGTTGATTTGCCTTTACCTAAGCATATTGCTATTCATGGATGGTGGACACGCAATGGTGAGAAGATGAGTAAGTCTAAAGGAAACTTTATCAATCCTATTGAGATGACAGATGCCTATGGGGTAGAAAGCTTTAGATACTTTATGCTTCGTGAAGTGCCTTTTGGTGGAGATGGAGACTTTTCTCAACAAGCTTTTATTGATAGAATAAACTCTGAACTTGCAGGAGGACTTGGAAATCTAGTTAATCGTATGATTGGTTTGAGTCGTAAGTATTCTGATTATCAAGTAGAGGGTACTAATCTACGCAAATATTATCAAAATGAGTTAGATGAAGTAAGTAAACTTTTAGAAGGGATAGACAAACACTATCAGGAGTTTACCTTTCATAAATTATTAGAGCAATTATGGAAGCCTTTAGCCTTGGCAGATAAACTCATTCAAAGTCGTATCATAGATAACAAAGACAAAGACAAAGACAAAATAATGGCTACCATAGCTTTAGTAGCCAATATTTTAGCAAAGGTCTCTATCTTATTAAGTCCTATTATGCCAAGAAGCTGTACCAAAATAGCCGACCTCTTAGGGTTTGAAATAGATACCAAGAGTTATGAACAGTATATTAGAGCAGATAAGTTATTAGCACCTGTAACACTTAGTAAAATAGAAGCGATATTCCCAAGAGAAGAAGGTATTAAAGTCGCAGAGTCAAGAATAGAAGAGATGGAAAAAGAAGAGAAAATTATCTCTTATGATGAATTTACCAATAGCTCTTTATGTGTGGGAACAGTAGTAGAAGCTAAAGAGATAGAAGAGAGTTCTAAACTCTTGCAACTCCAAGTAGATATAGGAGAAGTAAAACCTAGACAGATTATCGCAGGGATTAAGAAGTACTATAGTGCTAAGGGTATGTTAGGTAAGCAAGTCTGTATTGTGGCAAACCTAGAACCTATGAGCATCATGGGGCTAGAAAGCCAAGGAATGCTACTCGTAGCCAATGAGAAAAAGCGTTTAAAACTTATCACTCCAGATGATGAGATAGCTGTGGGTTCTGTAATAAGCTAGAACACTACTGTTGTGTGCGATATGGTCGCACCTATAAATTTAAAAGGAGTAAAAATGTTAGTCTATTTTCAAGCCAAGAATATTCAAAATATAGCTCAAGAGGGTATATCACTCACCCTTGATAGGCAAGGAAATATTTTGATAGGGCCAAATGCCTCAGGGAAAAGTAATATATTAAAGTCTATATCTTTTCTAAAAGAACTCATCACAAGTAAAAATCTTAGTGCTTTGCATCCCTATAGATTTAGTAAAAGTGAAGCGTACTCTTCTATAGTGGCTGTGTTTAAAATAAATAATTTATACTATAGATATAGTGTAAAGTTTTATTTGACACAAAAGATATTTGAAGAAGAGCATGTAGAAAAGTCGTCTGATAATAAAGCGTTTACAAGTATTGTAAGGCGAAAAAAAGATGAGATAGAATATATTAAGCCTGTAGATAAAATGGCTATAGATACACAGACTTCTGTCATAGCACTTTTTAGATTGCTAAAGATAGATGATGAGATAGAGATTCTTTTCCATTTTGTCAATGAGGGGATATATTTCCTCTCTTCGCAAGAGAGTAATATCAAAGAGTATCTTATCTCCTTACACAATGATAAAAGGTCAGGGATATATTTTGACCTCATGAGCCAAAGATTAAGAGAGCTAAAGCTAGGTATTCAGAGTATAGATGTCTCTCCCCCACATTATGGAAAAAGAGATATTGTTTTATACCATTATGATATAGACCAACTTCTCTCTATAGATTTAGAGTCCAAAGGGACGCAAAGACTGATAGAGATTATTTATCTACTCTGTGTTATCAAACCAAAAGTAGTCATCATAGACGAGGTAGAAAACACCATTCACCCCTCTGTGATTAAACAGCTCATGCTTTATGCCTTAGAGCATCAACAACAAATTATCTTTAGTACACATACTAGAGAGCTTATAGATATAGACATCTATGAAAAACATAGTAGTAAAAAGATATTTTTTGTAAGAAAAGATGCCAAAGGTTTTGCTGTGGTTACAGATACAAGTAATGATTCTATCGAACTAGATATTAAGGATAGTATTTATAGCGAATATTATCATGACCTCTTTGCACAGCATTCAGATAAATTTGAAATACAATAAAAAGGATAAAAAAATGTCAAAATACTTATTTTTAGGAGTTGCATTAGGAGTTATATTTAGTACACTGCTCTTTGCAGATACAAACGAAACTCAGATATACAAGTATAAAGTAGAAGTACAAGCCTCCACACTCAAACCCAATGGAAAATCTTGGGATATATCTGGAGGAGCTCCTGATATGGTACTTACTGTAGATAATGAAATTGCCTATAGCCAAGTAAATTGTCACAATAGATACAGATGTACTTTTGAAATATTTTCCAAAAATGTATCATGGTACTTTGAAGTTTATGATAGAGATGTTGTCAATCATGACATCATAGGTGTAGGAGAGTGTAGTCTTGCCTATGAGCCATGCAAGATAGGAAAAGCAACAATAAAGGTAACATTAGATGAACAATAAAATGATAAACCAACTCAAACAAGAGGGCTACACCACAATAGGAGGCATAGGTCACCGTGACCCCTCTTCTCAATATAGAGAAAATTACAAGCAAGAGATAGCCAAATACTTAGAAGAGATACGCTCAAAAACAAAACAAAAACCCATAGTCATCACCCCCATAGCAGATGGTGCAGATAGATTGCTAGTAGAGGTAGCTATAGAGATGGGTATAGAGTATGCTGTGCTACTTCCTATGCCTGTAGAGTTATATCTAATGGATTTTAATGAAGTATCTAAAGAGGTATTTGAAAATCTTATAGCAGATGCAACAGCCATAGCTACAGTAGATTTATGTAACGACAATACCATAGAGTCCATATCTGACTATGGCAAACCAAGAGACTTACAATATAGAGAAGCAGGTAAAGTATTGGCTCAACAGTGTGATGAACTCATCGCTCTATGGGATGGAGAGGTCAATAATCTACTAGGTGGTACAGCAGATATTATTGATTTACGGCAGAGGATTTATGGTAAGAAGGTGAGAGTGGTTGAGTGTGAGAGGGGTGGGTGATTACTCCCTCGTTTACTAATTAACCATCTTTATGATTCAAATATTTTTTTAACTCATCTATAGATATATCAAGCTTTTTAGCTACAGTATCTACCGATAGGTTAAACTCCTCTATCATCTTAGCAGCCATTTGCAATGCACCTATCTCTTTACCTTTCTTCTCGGCTATTCGATAAAATGGTGTTTTTTCCATATCTACACTTAACATATTTACTCCTTTTTCTACTTCATCTTCTAAGTTTCTATTAGTAGAAAGTACATTGACCATCTTTAGATAGTTTTTATATTCTCTATCATCACTTAGCTCTTTGAGCCTCTTCAATATAGTATTGACTACTATCTGCTTATCTCTATCTTCAAAATCACAAAGTATAGAGAGAACCACTGCTGATGGGTCATCACTATTTAGTAGTGCTTCACATGGTATATCTCTCATATCTATTATAACATAACTATAATCCAAATTTTGTTTTTTGATACTATTTGTCATAGAGCATCTCGACTCACCAATATAAAGCAGATACTGCCTAACTTCTAGGCTCTCATACTCAAAGAGTATATCACTTAGGTATCTATGCATCCTGAGATGCATTTGAGAGTGGTTGTTGTTTTGTATCTCTATATGGATGATCTCATCACCATTTTTGAATATCAGATCAGCATCTCTCTTTTCGATACGAGTAAACTCTTTGTCTATAAGTTCCATATTTTCTTTTATATCTATCTTGAGTATATGCTTGGACACATCTCTTGCTATATGTTTGAGTATCTCTTTGCTTATGATGTCTTTTTTCATGAGGTTATTATAGCATAAGCAGATGAGAGATTTACTGTCTATCCCCCATCATTTCTTATCCAAAGGCACAAGCGTAACTCCCTCTAGTTTCATTTGGAGTTGGGTTTCTAGGGATTTGATTTGCTTTTTTATATAGGTTGGGTCTTGTAGTTTTTTTAATTGGGAGATGTCCCATAAATTTACATAATACCAAGTACCTGAAACAATAGTTTTACAATCTGGTGAAATAGCACTACAATATGTAGTAATTGTACCATTTTTTTTAAGTGTAGTAAGTAAAGTGCCTTTTTTAAAATCCCATATTTTTATATTTTCATCTTCTGATGTTGAAGCAATGATTGTATCATCAGAAGAAATTACAACATCTGTAACCCAACCTTTATGTCCCCTAAGTGTAAAGATTACTTGACCCGTACTCATATCCCATACTTTTATAGTTTTATCCCAAGAACCTGAAACAATTTTTTTACCATCAGCGGATATACTAACACTAGTTACTGCTTCTGTGTGACCTTCAAATGTAGAGATTATTTTACCACTGTTGATATCCCATACTTTTATAGTTTTATCCCAAGAACCTGAAACAATTTTTTTACCATCAGTGGATATACTAACACTAGTTACTGCTTCTGTGTGACCTTCAAATGTAGAGATTATTTGACCACTGTTGATATCCCATACTTTTATAGTTTTATCCTTTGATCCTGAAACAATTTTTTTCCCATCAGGAGATACTATTACACTTGTAACTGAATCTTTATGTTCATCTAATGATGTCAAAAACTCGCCACTTGTATTAATAATATTATCCCAAGAATTGGAAATCATACTTTTATTAACCCATTTATTTATAGATAATAATTTCCCTTTTTTAGTATTCCAAATCTTTATCTTTCCATCACTTGAACCTGAAACAATAGTATTAAGATCTGTTGATATGCTAACACTTGTTACTGAATCTTTGTGTCCATGAAGTGTAGAAATTAATTGATTACTTTTTATACTCCATACTTTAATACTTTGATCCTCTGATCCTGATACTATAGTTTTTCCATCTAAGGAAATAGCTAGACTATTAATACTATCTATATGTCCTTCAAAAGTAAAAAGTATTTTTTTCTTTTCTATATCCCATAAATATATATTTCCATTATATGAACCTGATATGATATTTTTCCCATCAGGAGATACTATTACACTTGTAACTGAATCTTTATTGTTCTTTTTTAGCTTTGTAACTAACTTTCCAGTTTTTATATCCCATATTTTTATATATCCATCGTAAGAACCTGATATGATATTTTTCCCATCAGGAGATACTATTACACTTGTAATTGATTGTGAATGACCTCGAATTACATAATATAATTCTCCATTTTCTATATTTCTAGCTGTTATCGTTCCATCATAAAAAGCTGAAAAAAAAGTTTTCTCATCAGAAGAAATAGCTATGCTTGAAGCAACCTTTTTATTTTTATAAGGATTAATAAATATTTTACTAGAATTTGCATCCCATATCATAGATCCTACATAACTACTAGCAATAATATATTTACCACTAGGAGAGATAATAGCATTAGTGAAACTAATTGACTGTTTTTTAAGTGTAGAGAGTAGTTTTTTATTTTTTATGTCCCAGATTTTTATAGTACCATCTCTAGAACTTGAGAGTATTTTTTTATTATCATTGAAAATAAATACACTTGAAATTATAGCCTTATGACTATTTAAAGTGGAGGATAATTCAATAAATGGATATCGTGTAATTAGTCTTGTAGCAATAGAACGATTTTGTCGATTGTCATATTTAGTATTAAGTTTATTTTTCAGTAGTCGTCATTTTTCAAATTCCCCAAACTCAAACTTTCTAAAAACAAAAGCTAATTCCCTGCTTCTGTGCTCATAATTTAAAAATACTTCAGCCAAATATTCAAGACCATAAAGAA
>Ga0193956_1000864_pt1 | contig 12914 bp, 14 predicted proteins | sample BB_7_MG_FD_140358 | JGI IMG/M metagenome (GOLD analysis project Ga0193956, IMG submission 140358) | Microbial mat bacterial communities from the Broadkill River, Lewes, Delaware, United States - BB_7_MG | ecosystem: Environmental > Aquatic > Freshwater > River > Microbial mats | place: USA...
ATAGAAAATGTTACTTTTCCTATAGTAGGCACATCAATCACCTCTTTATATCTTTCTATATAACTAGGAAGTCCCTTACATGTAATAGACTCTACCACCCCTTTTTCTACTATTGCTTCAATATCCACTAAACCTGCAGGAGATTCTAATTTAAAATTTAATCTCCCCTCTCTCTTAGGTACAATTCCTTCTTCTATCACCGCTGTTGCCGTACAAATAGTATTTGAACCAGAGTAGATGGGATATCCCATAATCTCCATAATAACATATCCAGCAACTGCATCTTTATCTGATACTGGTACAAGTAAATCTATCGACATTTCAGGTACACCATAAGGCTCAAAAAGGAGTGTTTTTCTCAATCCATCGACATTTTTTCTTAAATACTCCATTTTTTGACATACATTCTCACCAGGAATCTCTTTTACACCACCTATAACAATGCGGCTTACATCTCCACCAGCATGAGTATCTAAAAGTTGTATTTTATATCTCATGATTTTACTTCTATGGCAAACTCTTTGCCATGCTCTTCCCATTCACTATCTGGTACAATCGAAATCTTTCCAAGGTAATTACTATCTCTTTTTGCAAAATATTTTTCTGCTACATGTAAGTCAGAGAGCTTAAAAGTCCCATGAAGCACAGGTTTTAATTTACCATCTCTAATCCATGCCATCAACTGTTTTGCTTCATCTCTTGTTCCGTGTGATACTCCAAATATTTGTACTTGATAGAGATAAATTCTAGTCCATAGTATCTCGCTAATATTTCCTCCACTAGCGCCTGCTATGCTTAACCTTGGATATGTTGTTCTTTTGTTCATATTCGCTATCATTGTATCTATAAATTTATCAGTATATTCTCCACCCAATAAATCCATCACAACATCTATATTTTCACCTTTTGTCATAGTTAAAATGCTTTTTACTAAATCATCATCACTTCTATCACAAACATCTTGAGCCCCTAACTTAAGAAGCATCTCTTTTTTTTCATTTGAACTTACTGCATAAGGAATAGCACCGATAATACGACACATTTGAATGATTGCCGTACCAACACCACCACTTGCGCCACTTACTAAAACTCTCTCACCTGCTTGAATATTTGCAGAAGTCATCATGTGATAGCCTGTTTGGTAAGAACACATGCCCATTGATGAGAGTTCGGCGTCACTTAGTTCAGCGTTTGGCATATGATAAAACTGATCACTTGGAAGTGCGACATACTCTGCATATCCACCATCAGCACCATGCCCATAATAATCAGGAGTCAAGTTAATATCACTGCATTTATCTGCATAAATATTAAAATCTAGTAAACCTCTTTGACCTATTCTCTCTTCGCTCACACCCTCACCCACGGCAACAATTCTTCCTACGATATCAGCACCTTGTATTCGAGGGAATGTCAAAGTAGGTTTTCCTCCCATCGCAAAAGATGTAACATCATTTTTTTCTTTTGTAGGATAAAGGCCTTCTCTAGCTTTTCTATCTGTATTGTTTTTTGCTGTAGCTGTCACTTTTACTAATACATAATTTTTTTTTAGAATTGGAAGAGGAACATCTTTTTTATATACTAATTTTTCTACACCACCATGCCCTACTAAAAGCATAGCTGACATTTTTTCAGGAATCATAAACCCCTCCTACAAAACAATATTAAATTATACAACTAAAACAGGGCAAGAAGAGAGTCCAGTTACTTTATGCGAAACTCCACCCAAAAGATATCCACTCAGCTCACCTTGTCCATGAGAACCTATTACAATAAGTCCAACACCATTGTCTTTTGCAAAACTTAAAATTTGTTTTGCAACTTGACCTTTTCTTATATATCCTCTGACTGATTCAATGCCACGATTTTGCACAAACAATTTTCCTGAAGTAACAATTTCTTTAGCATATGCACTCAAAACATCTTCTAAATTTTCAGGAGCACTTGCTCCTCTTACCATAGAGAGAGAACTCTCCATAAAACTATGATGCTTATAAACAGAAAGAACTAATATTTCAGAGTTAAATTTCTCTGCCATAATACATGCATGATCCAATGCTAATAATGACATGTCTGAGCCATCAAGTGGTACTAGTATCTTTTTAAACATATTAAACACCCCCTAATTAAATGCTAAATCTCTCAAAAAAAGAGCGATTTGAGGAAAAAATATTAATGCAACTGCTACACTTAAAAGCATAAAAATAAAAGGCGGTGTTCCTTTTATAACCTCTATATATGGCCTTTTAAAGATTGCAATTGCAGTAAAAATATCACAGCCAAATGGTGGAGTGGCTGAACCAATTGCAACTTGCAGTGTTATGATTGTACCAACCAAAACTGGATCCAATCCAACATTTTCAACAACTGGTACAAAAATTGGAACAAGAACAAGTATGACAACAATTGGGTCAACAAACATACATCCAACAAAAAAAGCAACTGAAATTACACCTAAAACCTGATAAGGTCCCATATGTTCAATCCCAATAGATGACAATATTTCTTGTGGAATTTGTGCAAAAGAGAGTACCCATGCAAAAGCAGCACCTGCAGCTACTAGTATAAATACAACAGCAGTTACTAATCCTGTTGATTTAGCAGTCTCATAAAAGCTTTTAAAATCCATAGTTCTAAAAATAACCATTTCTAAAAATGCTGCATAGGCAACACTTACTGCTGCTGCTTCTGTCGGGCTAAAAATTCCACTAAAAATTCCACCAATGATGATAAAAGGAAAACCTAAAGGCCATAGAGCCTTGTATATTGCAATGGCTCTTTCTTTCCATGTTGCTTTTGGCTCAGTTGGTATATCGTTCATATAGGCATAGATAACACTGTAGACTGAAAACATAAATAATATCAATAAACCAGGCCCAATACCTGCTATAAATAACTCTGGAATTGATGTTTTAGAAACAACTCCATAAATAATCATACCAATACTTGGAGGAATTAAAAAAGCAATATCACTTGAATTTACAATTAATGCAAGGATAAAAGAATCTTTATAACCTCCTGATTTCAACTTTGGTCGTAATGGTGAGCCTATAGCTACAACTGTTGCTTGAGTTGAACCAGAAACTGCACCAAACATAGTGCAAGCTCCTGCTGTACTTACTGCTAGACCTCCTTTTATATGTCTAACAAAAGACATCACCAAATCGATTAATCTACTAGCAGAATGTCCCCTTGTCATAATATCAGCTGAGAGAATAAACATAGGTACAGCAATTAAAGAAGCAGGTCGTATTCCTCCCATCATTTGCTGTATCATAAACTCCATTCTACTAAAATCACCAAATAACTCATAAAATCCAACGGTAGCCCCAGCAATCAGAGGTATCATCATAGGAAAGCCAAGTAGTAATAAAACTATCATTATAGAAAATATCATCAACGCCATAATTTCACTCCCTACACTTCAATATCTGTGCTAACATCACAATATCCATCTACTACATTTGTAGACAAATATACATCTTTTTCTCTAAAATTTTTAATGACCGTAAGACTATATTGTATTCCTGTAACAAAGAATCCAATAGGTACCCAAAGATACATAAAATAAGCAGGAATTCCTAGTGTAGTTAAGACTCTTCCTTTGTCATAGATACTTAGATTATATTTTATGGAAAAATAGCACAGAGCGAACATAATGATTGCAGTACTAAGAGCCATAATAATCATTAAAATTTTTCGTACCTTAGTAGGAAGTGCATCATAAATGGCAGACATTCGTATATGTCTTCCTTGCCTTGCTGCGTAGCTAATTCCTGCAAATGTAACTAAAACTATAAACATTTGATTTAATTCATCTGTAACGACCATTGCATCATTAAATACAAAACGGCTTATCACGGCTACTATTGTATTTAAAGCCATCATCATAACACCAATGGCCAAAATAAAACTTTCAAATCGACTTATTTGTAAATCTATAAAATCAAGAGATTTAGCAAGATTTCCTTTTTCTATATCTGCCACATATTCTCCTCAAATTCTAAAAGCTATACAAACTTAAAAAGTTTGTATAGCTTTTAGTTCGATATAGTAGCTACTCATTTCAAATGAATAGCTACTTTTTATTTATTTAGATGCAGCCGCAGCTAGATCTTTTTTCATTTGTTCAACTATTTTTTTATTTGAAGCACTTTTACTACCAAAAGATTCTTGAACTGTTTCTGCTCTTTTGATAAAAGGAGCTCTCTCTTCATCACTTAAAGTAACAATTTTATAATCAGGATTACTTCTAATAATTCTTCCTAATCCAAGAGCATCTAAATTCTGAGCCTCTTTTAAAATATACTTATGAGCTGCTGCTGCAGCATCTTTAACAAGTTTTTTATCCTCTGCACTCAAACCATCAAAAAATCTTTTATTAGCAATTGTAGTAGCTGTAAAGTGGTTGTGACCTGTATAAGTTAAAACTTTTGAGAGTTTATCTAATCCATATGCTGCAATCCAAACAGTTGGATTTTCTTGACCATCTACCATATTTGTTTTTAATGCACCAATTAAATCTCCCCAACTCATAGGCGTAGGTGAAGCTCCGAATGCTTTATAAGTTTCAACTAACAATGGCGATCCTGGCATAACTCTCATCTTCTTACCTTTTAAATCAGAAGGAGAATGAAACTCTTCAAATGTTGTTACTGCCATCTCACCCTCAGGATAAACAGATAATAATTCTAAATCATGTTTACTAAATAGTTCTGGAAGCATTTTATTAATAACTATTGAATCTTTGAAAAAATTATCTAATTGCTTAACATCTGTTGGTAAAAGATATGGTACAAAAAAAACATCCATCTCAGGAATTGTTCCACCCATATACCCAGTGGATTGTCCTAGAAACTGTAATAATCCAGCTTGTACTTGTTCCATCATATCTGTTTCTTCACCAAGTGTTCCAACAGCATAAAGTTTAATTTTATGTTTAGAATTTTCTTCAATATAAGATTTAAATTTTGTTGCATAGAGTCCTTGAGGATCATTAACGCCCTCACCCATTGCATATTTCCATGTAGCAGCTTGCATAACTGTTGCAGCAACTAAACAACTTAAAACTAATCCCTTAAGTATCTTCTTTTGCATTTTTTTTCCTTTGTATTATTGTTTTGTAACTATATCAATCTACAACAAGAGGAAAAATATAAAACTAAAAATAATATATTAATATTTTATTTTTAGCTATAATTAGGACTAAGCTCATAAAGTAAAATTTGACAAATAGGACATTAAATATCTTATTTAAGTAAAAATTTATAAAATTATTTTTGAAATATAGTTACTAAAAGTAACAAATGATGGACTTAAACTAGCGTAATATAAAACTTTTCTTACCCACTATAATCCCATTTACGATAATTTCAATATAATGGACTCCTGGATAATATTTTCTAGTACTTATCGGTTTAAATGAATAAAGTTTTTTAAAAGTTTTACTTTTCTCCTCATAATCCCCTTCTGAAATTTTGAAGACTTTTTTATTATTTTTTCCATGCATTCTAACAAATGTTATTGCATACTCAATTCTCAATTTTCCTAAATTTTTATATGATTCTATGGTAAAAGAAAAGATTAAATCACCTTTATCCTCCACAATCTCTTTACAAGTAAATGTACGAAGAGTAATCTCTTTATTTTTAAAACCAAAAAACTCTAAAACTTCTTTATCACCTTCTTTAAGCAAAGTTCTACATCCTTGTTTTAGCAACATATCTCTTTTTTGACTTACTCCTATCCAATGTTTAACTGTTTTTTTAAACATTAGAGGATTGTCTTTTGAAATGTCATTAAGATTATTTGCCACACTTGTACGAACATAACTACTTTCATCGTCTTTTAAAACATCTAATATCTCCAAAACTTTCTTAGGGTTGCGTATAAAATAAGGTAATGAAATTGCCCAGGGTAGACGAGGTCTACATCCTTCACTTGCTAATCTACGGACATCAAGATGTGTACTCTTTGCCCATTTTTTTATCTGTATCATCGATTTATCAGGATATTTGAGAATAAATTGCCTTATTGCAAACTCTGAACTTGACTCCACAGTAAAGTGTTCCAATGCCTTCATTGATACATCAAAATCCTCTAAACCATATACTTCGACAAAATCTTGAAATATCATATTTTCAAGATTATATTGAGGTGGTAATTTTGAAAACACTTCCATCAAAATGATAATTACTTCTTCATAAGAATGTGGTAAAAACGAACCTAGGTTTTGTGATATATGTCTCATTCTCTGTTTTAGTTCTCTTTTTTCCCAATCTTTATCAAAAATTTTCTTTAGAAAATCATCTTTTCTAAAATCACTTTTTACAAGTAAAAGTGTATCGCTTAAAAGATTTAAATATTGTTCATTATAAATATTTTTTAATAATTTAGCCATGAAGCATACCTGCTAAATATCCACTAGAAAATGACCATTGGAGATTATATCCTCCACATGGGCCATCTAAGTCAACAACTTCTCCACAAAAGTATAAACCTTTTACAAGTTTACTTTGCATAGTTTTAGGATCAATATCTTTCAAACTCACCCCTCCTCTTGTAATCATTGCTTTTTCAAAACCATCATGGCCATTTACATGTAAAGGTGTTTTCGCTAAGATTTTTATCAAAGCATCTCGCTTCATTCCATCTATATTTCTATATTTACATGTAGACTCTATTTCTGCAATTTTAAGTAACTCATTTACTACAGATTTAGGTAGTAACATACTAAGTGATTCTAAGATAGTTAGATGAGCATTCTTCTTTACATGTAAACGAATATCTTCTTCATTCTTCCCATTTATCATACTTACATGTAAAGGGATTTCATTGTACTTTTTAAGTAAAGGCGTTATCTCTCTAGAGAAGTCCAACACAACAGGACCTCGTATACCATTTTTAGTAAATATCAAATCACCAACTGCTTTTAATTTTTTATATTTAGCAATAGCAACTTGCAAAGTAGCTTTAGCTATGGTATCAGCACGGCAATTTGCAACCCAAGTTTCTTTTACATGTAAAGGCATCATAGCAGGACTAAGTTCAGTCACTTTATGTCCATAAGCTTTAGCAAACTCATAACCATCACCCTGTGCTCCAAGTGTTGGATATCCTAAACCACCTGTTGCAATAACTAAATTTTTTGAACAAAAATTATCAACATAGAACTTCTCTTTTAAATCTATATTTTTTACAAAAGCGGAACAGATAACCTCTACATGTAAACGATTTAATTCACTTTCGAGCGCACTTAAAATAGTTTCAGAATTATGAGAATTTGGGAATACTCTAAAACCATCTAAACAGTCCGTTTTTACTCCTAGACTTTCAAAAAAATCTCTTAATGATTGATTATTAAAAGCTAAAAGTGCATCTCTCATAAAGCGTCCACTCTTACCAAAACTATCCATAAAATCTTCAAAACCAAGAGTATTTGTGAGATTACACTTTCCTCCACCAGTTGCTTTTAGCTTTGCCCCTATTTTAGATAATTTTTCAAGAAGAAGAACTTTTCTTCCCTTTTGTGCTGCTGTTATTGCACACATCATTCCAGCTGCTCCCGCTCCAATAACTATAACATCATACTGTTTCATTTACTTCTACTTTTATTGATTAAGAAAACACCAACAAATATAAGTATTGTTGCCATAAAATCAACCAGAGTAATGTTTTCACCAACAAAAATATATCCAATAAACAATGCCACTAATGGTGGCAAATAAGTAACTGAAGATGCTGCTATCGCTCCTAAATTTTCTATAAGAAAATAGTAAATTATATAAGCAACACCAGTACCAAGTAGACCTAAACCAAAAACTGAACCAAGAAAAATATGAGTATTAGAATAAATATTTTCAATACCATTAAAATCAATTATAAATAATAAAACAAATAGTGCAAAACCCAATTGGTATGTAGCAAGTGCAGCAAAATGCAACCTAAGAGGAACAATAAACTTTTTTGCATATACAAAAGATGAGCCTATAACAAAAGACCCAATAACTATAGAAAGTACCCCTTTAATATTAGCACTAAACAAATCCAATGCAAATGGGTTAGCTATCAAAACAACGCCAATAAACCCAATTGTTACTCCCATCGTGCTAAATAAATTTGCTCTTTCTTCTTTTATAAATATGAGTGCTAAAATAAATGTAAAAAGAGGTATGGAGCCACTCAGTGCACCTGCAACACCTGATAATAGTAATGAACTTGCCTTTACAAAAAAATAATAGTAAATAGTAGTCCCAAGTAGAGACATAACAAAAAAATGTACACTATATTTTAAATCTGCTATTTTTAACTCTTTTTTAAAGTAAGCATATATAAATACAGGTATAAATCCAAAAAGAATTCTAATAAAGACAATTTGAAGAGGACTTATAACCTCACTTGCCCACTTCATATATATAAAATTACTTCCCCATATTATCCCTAAAGCACAAAAAGCTATAATTGGTATATTTTTATGCATTATAAATAGAGATATCTAGCATATAAAGAGAGATAAATTGCCATTATTTCTCTTAGTTTTTCTTCTAGTAATTCTTTCTCTTCTTTATTAAAAATTATCTCTATAAGCTTTACATGTATACTATTTGCAAACTCTATAAAAATCTCAGGTGCTTTAACATCATCTTTAGTATACATGTAAAAAAGTTCTAATGCTCTTGTTAAACCATATATATAAGAAGTTATACACTTATATATACTCGTTTCTACTTTATCTAAATCTTCTTTTTTCTTTTTAAAATTTGTCGTTATTATTGTTTGTAAAAGTTGTTCTTTTGCTTCTTTTATATCGCTATTGATACTCTCATCAAGTATTTTATCTAACTGCTTTAGTCCATGCTCAAAGTTTAAAGCTAGCTCTATTTTACTTCTTAATGCCAAAACATTTAGAGTTTTTATTTCATACTTAGAAGAAGTATATATATAATGTTCTTTAAAAAAAGCTAATAGATATCTATAAATATCTGCATTTTTTTCATCACTTTTGGCCAAAAATTCTATTAGGTAATTTATATTTTTATTCATAGAGTCATTTTATCTATTTTTGTACTAATATAACATAAAAAGTGCTATACTTCCATTTTTTAAAGGAGTATCATGTCTTTTTTTATATCAGTTTATATAAAATTCTTTTTTATAATGACACCATTTTTTGTTTTATCCATGTTCTTATCAATGACTAAAGATTTAGAAGATATACAAAAAAAACAAATAGCAATAAAAGTTACTACTGCTGTCATAGTTAGTTCTATGATAATATTACATTTTGGTAAATATATTTTCGACTTATTTGAAATAACACTTGATGCTTTTAGAATAGGTGCTGGTGCTTTATTATTTTTAACCGCTGTTGATTTAATCAAAAAAGATGTTAACGAAAAAATAAGTTGTGAAACTGATATTTCAAAACATACTGTAGTTCCTTTAGCTATCCCAATTACAGTTGGTCCTGGAACCATAGGTGCACTTATGGTTATGGGAGCAGGAATGAAAGATATATCAACTCTTACCATTGGTTCTCTTGCTCTTTTATGCTCAATTATATCAGTTGGAGTTTTACTTTACTTCTCAGCTCCTATTAAAAAGCTTTTAGGATCAACAGGACTGATTGTGCTCATGAAAATAACAGGACTGATTGTAGCTGCACTTTCAGCACAAATAATATTTACAGGTATTAAAAACTTTTTAGAGTTGTAGAGAGGCAAGAGCCTCTCTACAATTTATTAAGCTAGCGCCTCTTGTGCATATTTTTTACCAAGAGAGTAAGCTAGTTTATTCGCTTCATGTACTTTTGGTGGTACTTTTGAAAGCATAACTTCAATTACTAAATCGTCATCAAGAACCTTTGTCATCTCAACTGTAATTGCAAGAGCAACAACTGATTGAGTGATTACATTTCCAACTTCTTCTTTAGCAATAGTAATAATAGGAATTTCAATAATTCTCCATCTTTTTCTATCTTCTTCACTTGGAGTTACAAGGTTTGGCTCTATTACAATAATAGCCCCATCTTTTACACCATTTTTAAAGTTATTAAAACTAACCTGTGCAGTAGCAATCATAAATTCAATCTCACCCTCATTTGCATAAGGAAAAAGTATTTCACTCTCATCAAGAAGGATATCAACTTTTGTTGGACCTCCTCTAACTTGAGAAGTATAAGTTGATGCTTTTACACCATAACCACCTTCCTTTATTTTTGCCACAGCTAAAATTTCACCAGCAAGAATAACTCCTTGACCACCAACACCAACAAATCTTAATTGTCTTCTCATAATGGTCTCCTATAACTTAACTGTAGTTTTATTTTGTGCAGCTTCGATGACTTTCTCGTAACTTTCACAATACTCTGGGTTATCATACTGTTTTAAAATACCTGTTGGCAATTTATTATGTTTCTCATCATCTGGTAAAGCTTCATATTTTTTAAGAGGAAGTGTCATATCTTCAATCCAATTAAGGTTTTGAACTGCTTCACCCATCTTATTTTTTCTACCAAGATTAATATGACAGTTTGAAAGCATTTCCATAAATGAATACCCTTTATGTTTAAAACCTGCAACAATTACTTTTTCCATTTTTGCTGGATCTAAAACTGTTTCTCTTGATATAAAAGTTGCTCCCGCACCAAATGCAAGTTTAGCAGCATTAAATGTTGGATCGATATTACCATATTGAGCTGTTACAGTCCACATTCCTGTAGGAGTAGTTGGACTTGTTTGAGAATTAGTTAAACCATAAATAAAGTTATTAATTAAAATATGATTTAAATCTATATTTCTTCTACAACCATGAATTGTATGATTTCCACCAATAGCTAAACCATCTCCATCTCCTGTTACAACAATAACATGCTTCTCTGGATTTGCAAGTTTTATACCAGTAGCATAAGCAATTGCACGACCATGGGTAGTATGAACTGTGTTACAGTCTATATATGAGCTAAAACGACCACTACAGCCGATACCAGATACTACACAAACATCTTTCATATCCCATCCCATTTTATCAATAGCACGAATAACTGATTTTAGTATAACTCCATCTCCACATCCCCAACACCATAATGTTGGCATCTTATCAACTCTAAGATATTTATCGTAATCAAAAGCCATTAAAACATCTCCTTAACTTTTGCTACCATTTCTAGTGGTGCGATTGGTCTACCATTTGCTTTATGAAGTGTAGCAAAATCATCTCTCTTCATAACTCTTTGAATTTCTTCTAAGTATTGACCCATATTTAATTCCGTAACAAAGATTTTTTCAAATCTCTCGCCAATTTCTCTTAGCTTATCTGTTGGACTTGGCCAAAGTGTAATTGGTCTAAATAGTCCAGCTTTAATTCCATCTTTTCTTAATTTAGTAACAGCTTCTTTAGCACCACGAGAAATACTACCATAAGCTATAATACAAACTTCAGCATCATCAAGCATGAACTCTTCATATTGAACTAGCTCTTCAGCTTTATTATTAACTTTACCCATTAGACGCTCTATATTAAATTGACAGGCAAGCCCATCTTCTGTAGGGTGACCCTTTTCTCCATGATGAAGCCCCGTTACATGATAATGATATCCTTCAAAAAAAGGATTTAATACTGCTGGCTCATCCATTTTAACGCCATAAGGTTTATAATCTTTAGCATCACCATCAAATCTAGCTCTTTTTATAACACTTTTTTGAATCTCTTCTAAGTCTGGAAGAATTGCTTTTCCATGCATATGACCTAAAGTTTCATCTAAAAGAAGAAAAACTGGCGTCATATATTTTTCTGCCATATTAAATGCTCTTACTGTTTCTGTATATGCTTCTTCTAGGGAACCTGGACAAAATGTTATAGAAGCATAATCACCATGTGTTGGATACTTTGCTTGTCCAATATCTGCTTGACTTACACGAGTTGGAAGACCAGTTGAAGGACCACCACGCATAACATTAACAATAACCAAAGGAATTTCAGCTATGAAAGCATAACCTATTTGTTCTGATTTTAATGATATTCCAGGACCACTAGTCGCAGTCATTGCTTTTTTACCACTCATTGATGCACCAAGTGCAACACATATCCCTGCTATTTCATCTTCCATTTGGATAAATTTACCACCTACTTTTGGTAAACTTACACTTAGATCATGTGCAATTTCACTCGATGGAGTAATAGGATAGCCACCAAAAAATTCACAACCACAATCTATAGCGGCTTTTGCTGAAAGCGCATTCCCGCTTGAAATTAATTCTCTTGCCATATTTATGACTCCCTATGCACTTAGTTTTCTAAATTTATTGTCTTTAACCGCTTGGGCACGCTCTTTAGCTTCATCTGTTATCTTTGCAAACTTAAATTCTTTTCTGTCTGCTACATATATAGCAAAATCTGGGCAATGAAGCTCACAGTCTTTACATCCTATACATGACTCTGGATTAACAACTTCAATCATTGATCCAAGTGTTGAACTTGGAGCGGCAACCATAGCTAGAACACCAGCAGGACACATACTTACACATACATCACAAGCTTTACATCTATTGGTATTTACCCAAACAGCAGTATCTTGCGGAGCTGTAACTAAACTCATATGACTCTCCTTTATTATTTAATTTTCTATTTAACTTCTTCTTAGACTTGAACAAGTCCAAGTATAATTCATATCATCTAAAGCTTGCCTTGCGGCAGAAGCCTTTTAACTTCTTCTTAGTCTTGAACAAGTCCAAGTATAATTCATATCATCTAAAGCTTACCTTGCGGCAGAGGCCTTTTAACTTCTTCTTAGTCTTGAACAAGTCCAAGTATAACTCATATCATCTAAAGCTTGCTATTTGGCAGAGGCTTCTAATTTCTTATTAATTAGCTAGAAACTTTTACTTTTTAGCTAAAACTTCTGCTACTTTTTTACC
>Ga0193956_1000867_pt1 | contig 12902 bp, 7 predicted proteins | sample BB_7_MG_FD_140358 | JGI IMG/M metagenome (GOLD analysis project Ga0193956, IMG submission 140358) | Microbial mat bacterial communities from the Broadkill River, Lewes, Delaware, United States - BB_7_MG | ecosystem: Environmental > Aquatic > Freshwater > River > Microbial mats | place: USA...
TACAGATGAGTTAAATATTTTACGTAATTCTAACTCATTTAGAAAAAATTATATAGATCGTGGCATTTTTTTAAATGATTGTTCTTATTTAAATATTGTAAATAAATATATTTATATACTTAAGTCGAGAAATTTATTAATAAAAACAAAGCAAATTGAGAATTTGGATGTATGGACGGATTTGTTAATTGATGTTGGTACAGAAATAAGGATTAGACGTTTTAATTATATTAAAGAAATAAATTTATTATTGGAACAGGTATATAAAAAAATATTCAATAATACATGTTACGTCAGTATTAGAAGTGAAGATTATTCAGCACCAATTGAAGTCCTAAAAAATAATTTTTCAAATTCTCTACTAAATAAAAGAAATAATGAAATAAATTATGGTAAAACACTTGATGGTCCACATTTAGATAAGTTTGATTTTTATATTAATGAAAACAACGCCCGTTTCTATGGTTCTCAAGGAGAATTGAGGTCTTTATTATTTTCAATAAAAATAAGTCAAATTTTGTTATATAAAAAAATATTTTCTAAATATCCTTTGTTCTTAATAGATGATATTTCGAGTGAGATTGATAATAGAAGATTAAAATCCCTATTTGAATTTATGAATAATGAAATAGGACAAGTTATTATAACTTCAACAAATAAAGAAATTATGAATTCTGATTCTTTAAAAGAATACATCAATTATAAAATAGTTGATGGTTATATAAAATAAACGATATTAAGAGGTGTAAATGACAACTACTAACGATAGTTACAGTGCTGATAATATAAAAGTATTAGAGGGTCTTACAGCTGTAAGAAAAAGACCTGCTATGTATATAGGTTCAACAAGTAGTCAAGGATTACATCATCTCGTATATGAAGTTGTTGATAATTCAATAGATGAATCTTTAGCTGGTTTTTGTGACGATATTATTGTCACTATTAATTTAGATGGATCAGTTACTGTTTCTGATAATGGTAGAGGTATCCCTGTAGATTGGCACGCTTCAGAAAATAAATCGGCTGCTGAAGTTGTTATGACTGTTCTTCATGCTGGTGGTAAATTTGATAGTGATACATATAAAGTTTCTGGTGGATTACATGGCGTTGGTATTTCTGTTGTAAACGCACTTTCAAGTCGTTTAGATCTAGAAATTTGTCGGAATGGTCGTGTTTATAAACAACAGTACTCTTGTGGTATTCCAGAAACTGAGTTAATTGATTTTTCTGACACAATAAAAAAAGGGACTAAAGTAACTTTTTGGCCCGATGATTCAATTTTTGAAACAGTAGATTTTTCTTTTGATATTTTATCAAAAAGATTAAGAGAACTGGCTTTTTTAAATGCTGGTGTGAAAATAACTATCACTGATGAGAATAACGAAAAAGAACATATTTTTCACTATGAAGGTGGAATAAGATCGTTTGTTGAATACCTTAACCGTGCAAAATCACCTGTTCATCAAAATATTATCTATTTTGAAGGTGAAAAAGAGGGTGTTCAAATTGAATTAGCTTTTCAATATAATGATGGCTATGATGAAAAAATATTTACTTTTGCCAACAATATTAATACCCATGAGGGTGGAACACACTTAGTTGGTTTTAAGGCCGCATTAACACGAACGATGAACACTTATGCGACAAACAATAATTTTCTAAAAAATGTAAAAACAACAGTTTCTGGTGATGATCTTCGAGAAGGTATTGTTGCTGTTATTTCAGTGAAAGTTCCTGACCCGCAATTTGAAGGTCAAACTAAAACGAAATTGGGTAATTCTGAAATAAAGGGTTATGTTGAAACTTTATTGAATGAAAAACTTGCTACCTACCTTGAAGAAAATCCACAAGTTGCTAAGCGAATTTTAGAAAAGGGAATTGAGGCCGCTCGTGCTCGTGAAGCTGCTCGTAAAGCTCGTGATTTAACACGGCGTAAAGGTGCGTTAGATGGATTATCTTTACCGGGTAAATTAGCTGATTGTCAGGAAAAAGATCCTGCTCTTAGCGAAATTTATATTGTCGAGGGTGATTCTGCGGGTGGTAGTGCCAAACAAGGTAGAGATCGTTCCAATCAAGCTATTTTACCTCTTAAGGGTAAAATTTTGAATGTTGAAAAAGCTCGTTTTGATAAAATGCTAACATCAAACGAGATTAGAACACTTATTACTGCCATGGGTGCTGGAATAGGTAAGGATGATTTTGATGTTGCTAAATTACGTTATCATCGAATTATTATCATGACTGATGCTGATGTCGATGGTTCGCATATCAGAACTCTATTATTGACATTTTTCTTTAGACAAATGCCAGAATTAATCGAACGTGGTTATCTGTATATAGCTCAACCTCCTTTATATAAAATAAAACGTGGAAAGAAGGAAACCTATTTGAAAGATGAAGAGGTTCTTCTCGATTTTCTGCTTAATTTGGGTGTTGAGAATTGTGCTCTGGAGATGAATAACGGAGAAAAGATAATACGTGGTAAACAAATTATTCCTACTTTGAAAAACATCATCGAATATAACGATTTATTTGAAAAATTGATGAACAAAGGGATCAAAAAGGAATTACTTGAAATTTTTGTAAAAGGAAATATTCAAGATAGTCTTATTGATTTAGTTGATTTGACACCTCTTGTTGAAAAATTACACCAAGCGGCTCCGAGTGCAGAATTTACGTTACTAAGTGAACCAGCACGAATTTTATTTACTTTAGGAAGTGTTAGAGCCCGCATTGATCAAAAAAGTTTAGATATTCTCTCTACGCATGAGTACAAATTATTGCTTCAATCATACAAACTGGTTTCATCTTTATTTCAAAATGAAAAAATAAAAGTGACACAAGAAAATAAAGAGGAAGTCTCGGTAGATGATGCTTTCGAATTACTCAATTATTTTCTTGATAAAGCAAAAAAAGGCCAATATATACAGCGATATAAAGGTCTAGGTGAGATGAATCCTGATCAATTATGGGAAACAACAATGGATCCTGAAAAGCGCGTATTACTTCAGGTCAAAATTGAAGATGTTGTTGCAACAGATGAAATTTTTACCGTTTTAATGGGTGATCAAGTTGAGCCACGACGTGAATTTATTGAAACCAATGCACTGAACGTGTCAAATCTTGATATTTGATTAAATTTTCCATTAAATGGAAATTTCGGAGGAAAATAATAGATGCTTTCTCAGCCCAATAAAGTAAGTGTAAATATTGAAAGTGAAATGCGCAAATCGTATATGGATTATGCGATGAGTGTTATTATTGGTCGTGCACTTCCTGATGTACGCGACGGTTTAAAGCCTGTTCACAGACGTGTACTCTTTGCTATGCATGAATTAGGTAATGAGTATAACAAGCCGTATAAAAAATCAGCTCGTGTAGTTGGTGATGTCATTGGTAAGTACCATCCACATGGCGATACCGCTGTTTATGATACGATCGTCCGAATGGCTCAAAGTTTTTCCATGCGCAATACTCTTGTTGATGGTCAGGGCAATTTTGGTTCTGTTGATGGCGATTCCGCAGCAGCGATGCGTTATACTGAAGTTAGGATGTCAAAATTGTCATCAGAACTTCTTGCCGATCTTGAAAAAGAAACGGTTGATTTTGGCCCTAACTACGATGATTCTCTTAAAGAACCCCTTGTTTTGCCATGTAAGTTTCCCAATCTTCTCGTCAATGGTTCTGAAGGTATTGCTGTTGGTATGGCAACCAAAATTCCACCGCATAATTTAGGTGAGGTGGTTGATGGTTTGGTATCGATTATCGATAATCCAACCCTAAGTTTCGATGAGTTGATGACTAAAATTCCTGGCCCTGATTTACCAACAAGCGGTTTTATTTTAGGTCAGGATGATGTGCGTGAGGCGTATCGAAGTGGTCGCGGAATTTTTCAGATGCGTGCCCGTGCCTTAGTTGAGATTGATCGCCGTACTGGGCGTGAAAGTATCGTTGTTAATGAAATCCCGTATCAGGTCAATAAAGCAAAATTGATTGAAAAAATTGCGATGTTGATCAAGGAGAAGAAGATCGAAGGTATTTCTGATCTTCGAGATGAATCAGATCGCGATGGTATGAGAATTGTTATTGATCTTAAACGGGATACTGTAGCAGGTGTTGTTTTAAATCAATTGTACAAAATGACGATGATGCAAACCTCTTTTGGTATCATCATGTTAGCTATCGTTGGTGGACAGCCTAAAATTTTATCACTCCGACAAGTCCTTGATCATTTTATTGATCATCGTAAAGAGATCGTTACACGTCGGTGTGTTTTTGAACTTAAAAAAGCCGAAGCTCGTGCTCACATTCTCGAAGGTTTAAAAATAGCTCTGGAAAATCTTGATGAATTAATTTCTATCATTAAGTCTTCAGCCAATTCACCAGAAGCAAAAATGCGTTTAATTGAGAGATTCAATTTCTCTGATATTCAAGCACAAGCCATTCTTGAGATGCGCTTACATCGCCTGACAGGGTTAGAGCGTGATAAAATTCTCAATGAATACAAAGACGTCTTAGCGCAAATAGCTCGCTTGAAAGAGATTTTAGGTAGTGAAGTTGAAATTTTAAAAATTATTCGTACTGAACTTCTCGAAATTAAGGCGAATTTTGCCAATGAGCGGCGTACTGAGATTATCGCTAAAACCAAAGATCTCTCAATTGAAGATTTAATTGTTGAAGAAGATATGGTTGTTACGGTTTCTCACAGTGGTTATATCAAAAGAAATGCGGTTTCATTATATCGTTCGCAGCGCCGAGGCGGTAAAGGTAAAACAGGAATGCGACCTAAAGAGGAAGATTTTGTTGAGCATCTATTTATCGCTTCGACACATTCCTATATTTTAGTTTTTACTGATCAAGGTAAGGTTTATTGGCTGAAGGTGCACGAAATACCACAGGGTGGTCGCGCGGCTCGCGGAAAAGCGATTGTTAACCTGTTGCAATTGGCACCAGATGAAAAAGTAATGAGTATTCTTCCTGTCAAAGAATTTGTTGCTGATAAATTCATTATTGCGGCAACAAATAACGGTGTGGTTAAAAAGACAGAATTGATGGCTTATGCAAAACCTCGTCAAGGTGGCATTATTTCGATGACCATAGATGAGGGGGACCATCTTGTTTCAACACGCATCACAGATGGGAGCATGGATGTTGTTTTAGCCAGTAATCATGGTAAATCGATTCGCTTTAGCGAAAAAGATGTCCGACCTATGGGACGAACTGCCCGTGGTGTTCGAGGGATGCAGCTAGAGGGTCGTGACCATATTATTGGTATGGAAGTTGTGACTGATAATACATCCGCGACATTAGTAAGTGTGACTGAAAATGGTTACGGAAAACGTACTGATTTAGGTGAGTACCGCGTTCAAACCCGTTCAGGTAAAGGGATTATCACTATAAAAACATCAGATAGAAACGGAAATGTGGTTGATATTAAGCTCGTTTCTGATGATGAAGATCTGATGTTTATTACTGATCGTGGTAAGATTTTGAGAACTCGCGTTGCTGCCCTTTCGATTATTGGTCGTAATACTCAAGGTGTTCGTTTAATGGTTCTTGAAGCCGATGAACGGATTGTCGCTGTTGCTAAATTGGCTGAAAAAGAGGATGACGAAGAATTAGAGCTTCAAGGTGTCGACGAGCTGAAAGCAAGCAATGAAGACAGTGAAGAGTAAATTCTATGAATGATAATAAGCAGCTAAGTGCGATAAGAAAAATTGGCGTTATTGGGGCGGGTAGTTGGGGAACTAGTTTAGCTAATCTTTTAGCTAAGAAAGGTTTTCCTGTTACTTTGTGGGCTTACGAGGAAGACCTTGTTGAAAAAATGTCACAAACCCATGAAAATGACCATTATTTACCTGGGATCAAATTATCTGAAAATTTGTCCTTTAGTGCTAATATTGCTGACGCAGCAAGTTTAGATCTGCTGTTATTGGTTTCACCCTCTCAAGTGATGCGCCTTGTTGTTAAACAAGCAGTAGCAGCGATTCGTCCCGATGCTATTATTGTTTCGGCATCGAAAGGGATTGAAAACGAGACGTTATTGCCAATGTCAGATGTGTTACAAGAAATCTTGCCGCAACAGTTAAGTCAACGAATGGCGTTTTTATCTGGGCCAACGTTCGCAAAAGAGGTGGCGTTAGAGCAACCTTCAGCAGTTGTTGCGGCCGCTGATAATCAAGATATCTGTAATCAAGTTCAAGAAGTGTTTAGTACAGATTACTTTCGCGTTTATACCAATAATGATGTCATTGGTACTGAGCTTGGTGGTGCGTTGAAGAATGTCATAGCTCTCGCAGCAGGAGTTTGCGATGGTTTGGGTTATGGTTATAATACCCGTGCTGCTTTAATTACCCGAGGTTTAGCTGAAATGAAAAAACTGGGGATGGCAATGGGCGCCAAGGCAGAAACATTCTCAGGTTTAGCTGGCATGGGTGACTTATTGTTAACCTGTACAGGTGACTTATCACGTAATCGAACCGTTGGTATTGAACTAGGTAAAGGTCGTTCTTTGAACGATATTCTTGCTGATATGTCCATGGTGGCTGAAGGGGTTAAAACAACTCTATCCACTTACCAACTTGCAGATAAATTAGCAGTTGAAGTGCCAATTATCACAGAGATGTACAAAATCCTTTATCTAAATAAGGATCCGCGTCAAGCTGTTATAGAATTGATGCAGCGAGAATTAAAATCAGAATATAGTTAAAAAAAGGGATTGATAAATGAAAACCATTTTGCTGTTGCTCGTATTTCTTATTCCATCCATCTGTATTGCTGAACCGTTTGTTGTTATAAAGACCAATATGGGTGATATTGAAGTTGAGTTAAATCAACAACAAGCACCGATATCCACAGCAAATTTCTTGCATTATGTGGATACTGGTTTTTATTCGAATACAATTTTTCATCGTGTTATTCCTAACTTCATGATTCAAGGCGGTGGATTTACGCGTACGTTATCTCAAAAAATTACAGGCGCTGAAATTCGCAATGAAGCAGCGAATGGTTTAAAAAATGAGCGTGGTACCATTGCGATGGCGCGAACAGGTGTAGTCGATAGTGCCACCAGCCAATTTTTTATTAATCATGCAAATAATAAGTTTTTAGATCATCGATCAAAATCAACACAGGGCTATGGTTATGCGGTTTTCGGTCGTGTAACATCAGGAATGGATGTTGTTGATGCTATTGCAACGGTTTCAACGGGTAGAAAAAAAGGGATGAGCGATGTGCCACGCAATCCCGTAATGATTCAAGCGATTGAGCGACGGGATAAAGATTAGCACGTCGTACGGCTCAACGCGGACTAAGAGGCCTTTTATGACCACAATCCGCATCATGACCTACAATCTGCATGGTTGCAGTGATTCAAAAGCGCTGTACCAAACGGTAGAAAATAATGGGGCAGATTTAATTGCATTGCAAAATGTAACAAATCTGCCCCTTTGTCATAATTTGGCTGACCGTTTTGGTTATACGCTTTATGCCAATGAGCAAACCGAACCATCATTGTTTCTTGTTCTTCTGGCAAAATATCCTGTTAAAATTTTTAATACCTACGATTTACACGATAATGCCTACTGCATGTATTCAGAACATACACTAGGTGATTGTCGTTTTAACCTACTTAATGTTGTCCTAAAAGGGGGATTTTTTAAGCGACCTGAACAGATTCGAACTTTATTAGATCTGGATGTTTTGAAATCTACACGACTTCAGTTTCCCTCTGTTGTTGTTGGAGATTTTTTCGATAGTGTGTGGATTACAAGTCATTTGTCTTTTCAAAAATTGTTTATCCGATTATCACCAACTTTATTCCGTGGAACCTACCCCTCTTTTTTTCCTGTTTTTAGTCGTGATCGAATTTATGCCAGTGAGCAGGTTAAACTTCAGACCGTTATGATCGACCGAAGTCGTTGTGCGCGTGATGCTACCCTACATCTGCCAACAATCGTCGATGTCGAAATACAGGACAATCGCAACTTGGTCAAAGACACTGGTACCATTCAATCGCAAATGAATGTGGCTCCGAGCTCTTTGTAGGCTGTGGATAACATTGTGTATAAAGTTGATAACCTAAGTTTTTAATCTGACGAGAAGTGGGATAATGGCAAAAAAATCGCAGCAGAAAATCGTGATGGCAACACTTGAGCAGCTAAATCAACTCTATTCTGATGCTCAGTGTTCGCTTAACTTTTCAACCCCATTTGAGTTACTAGCCGCGACAATTATGTCCGCTCAAGCGACAGATGTACGAGTTAATATTGTTACGGAGCAATTGTTTAAACAGTACTCGTCCATCGAAGAGTATGCCAAAGCGACTCCTGAAGATGTTGCTGAAGTGATTAGAACTGTGGGTTGTTTTCGTAATAAAGCTCGAAGTATTGTTGAGTCGGCTCAAATTATTTGCGCCCGTTATAATGGTGCGGTACCGCAAACAATGAACGACTTAGTGACTTTACCAGGAGTCGGACGCAAAACAGCAAATGTGGTGTTGAGTAATGCTTTTAATGTTGCTGGCTTTGCGGTAGATACTCATGTAAAACGGGTTGCTTTTCGGCTTGGTTGGACGAAAAAGACCGAACCAGAAAAAATCGAAAAAGAGTTGTGCGACTTAATACCTGCAAATATGTGGGGGCATACTTCTCATGTGCTCATTTATCATGGACGAGCCATCTGTAAGTCACGTAAACCGTTGTGTGAATTGTGCCCTATCGAAAAACACTGTGCAAAATGTTTGTGAATGCTTTTTGCTGGCTTAAAAATGGTCTGTATTAAACGAAGTGCTCCCCAATTATATCAAGTATGATTGGGGAGCACTTTTTTGTGTAGGAGCGATTTTGGTTAGCTGTTAATCCAGACGGAAAAAATCTTGCGGCTTGAGTTTTTCTTCATCAAGAGCATAACGTGTTGGAGCTGTACCTGGGGCAAACATCTCTATGTGTGCGGTAACGCTATCCTCAGGCTCAAGTAAGCCAGACTTAGGGTCGATAGGATGAAACTCAATGTTGTCAGGAATTGGAAAATTTTCTTTTGGCAGTTGTTTAATTGCCTGTTTCATAAAAGCTACCCATGCTGGAGCAGCAGCTTTTGAACCCGTTTCGTTTTTACCAAGGTATCGTTCCTGATCATAACCAACCCATGAAATTGTTACCAGTTGTGGAATATAACCAGCAAACCAAGCATCTTTAAGGTTATTTGTCGTACCCGTTTTAGCTGCAGCAGGACGATTGAGAGCTTTTGCTCGCCACCCTGTCCCTTTTTGCACGACACTTTCTAGCATGTTGGTAATTAAGCAAGCTGTTTGTTTTGATATAACGCGCTGGCGTTCAAGGCGAATCAGTTTCTGATCGGCAGCTAAGCCATGTGGAAAATCTGCAGGGTCGATGGATTGTAAAATTCGTCCATTACGGTCAGTAATATGGGTAATGTAGTTAGCTGCAGTTTTAACACCACCGCTGGCAAAAACAGAGTATGCGGTGGCTAATTCAACAGGGGTTACTGCACTGGAACCGAGGGCCATGGTTAGGTCGCGGTTTAGTGGGGATGTGATACCGAGTTTGTTCAAATAACGCGCTGTGTAGCCGATACCAATTTTGTTCAAAAGTTTAATGGTGATGATATTATATGAATGGGTCAGAGCTTTCCGTAGCGAGGTAGGTCCTGAAAATTTATTGCCATAATTCTTTGGCTTCCATTCACGCTCTTCACCATCGGCTGTTTTATCTTTGTAGATTAGTGGAGTGTCGAGGATCACTGATGCTGCGGTATAGCCTTTGTCGATGGCAGCGGCATAGATAAGTGGTTTAATCGCTGAACCTGGTAAGCGGTTTGATTGCAAAACACGGTTAAATTGGCTGGTTGCAAAGTCATAGCCACCAACCATGGCTTTAACAAAACCTGTATCGGGGTCCATGGCGAGCAGTGCACCTTGAGCTAACGGTTGCTGAAATAGGTCAACGTTGACGGTTTGTTCATCGATATTGAGAACTTTGACCAAAATCACAGAACCAATACTGATGATGGTTTCATGACGACCCTCTTGTTGAATAATTGGTTCAGTCGTCGCAGGTATCACGGTAATTGGTCCCGCCCAAGCAATTTTTTTACGGGTAATTGTGGTTGAAAATGGACCAATTTGCAAAGCTAAGTCGTTCTCTGTACTGCCTGTGATAATTGCCTCAACAATTTGACCAACCTTAAGGGGGGTCTTTTTCAGCTGAACTTCTTGTTCCTGTAGCGCTGTAATTGCATCTTGTTCGCTTAGTTTGCGAACAACGCCACGATATCCTTGACGTTTGTCGTGATTATGTAAGTTTTGTCGAACCGCTTCTTGAGCCGCTTGTTGCATAGCAAGATTCATTGTGGTGTGGACTTGTAGGCCACCAGTGTAGAGGACTTTTCGACCATACTCTTGTTCAATATAGCGGCGAACTTGTTCAGAAAAATAACCTGTGCCGGCGGCAGAGTTATCCGCGCGCGGATGAATTTCTAGCACTGTTGCGTAAGCGTTTTGAGCTTGCTGATCATCAATATAGCCATTAGCAATCATTCGCCGTAATACATAGAGTTGACGATCTTTGGCCCGCTTGTAGTGGCGATAAGGTGAATAGCGACTCGGAGCTTGAGGTAGTCCTGCTAAAATACTGCATTCGGCGAGAGTGAGATCTTCTACATTTTTATCAAAATAATTTTCTGACGCCGCTTGTACGCCATAGGCACCATGACCAAGATAGATTTGATTGAGATATAGATATAAAATTTCTCTTTTAGAAAAGCGTTGTTCCATGCGCCAAGCAAGTATCGCTTCTTTAAATTTTCGCGAGAATTTACGCTCAGGCGTTAATAGCAGACTTTTTGCCACTTGCTGAGTGATGGTACTACCACCTTGAACGATACCACCCGCTTTGATGTTTTTAAGGGCAGCACGAAAAATTGATATGATATCTATCCCTTGATGTTCAAAGAAGTTGGAATCTTCAGCGGCGACAAATGCCTGAATTAACCGTTGTGGCATATTGGTTACAGGAACAACAATACGTCGTTCTTCATAGAATTCAGCAATAGTTTGACCATCTTCACTGTAAACACGTGTAATCGCGGGCGGTTGATAGTCTGCTAGCGTTTCGAGTTGCGGCAGTGTACGGGCAACGTAAAAATAAGCACCTGCAATCCCTGATAGCGCAACGACTCCACCAGCAAGGGTTAGCCAAGCTAGCCAGCGGATAATTTTTAAAAATATTGTCATCTAAAGTAAACTCAGTGTTCAGGTTAGTTACTCAACGGTAACGCTTTTAGCTAGATTTCGTGGCTGATCGACGTCGGTTCCCTTAAATACGGCCACATGATACGATAACAGTTGCAATGGAATTGAGGTGATGATTGGCATTAAATCATCGCAAATTGTGGGGATACGAAATGCAACATTTGAGGCAGCGAGTAAGCTGGGACAATTCGAATCACTAATTGAGATGATCTGTCCACCCCGTGCGCGTACTTCCTCCATGTTGGAGATCACCTTTTCATGGGTTTCATTGATTGGAGCGATGACAACAACTGGAAGTTCTTCATCAATAAGAGCGATTGGACCGTGCTTCATCTCACCTGCGGGGTATCCCTCAGCGTGAATGTAAGAGATCTCTTTGAGTTTAAGAGCGCCTTCCAAGGCGATGGGATATTGGTTACCACGACCAAGGTAGAGAAAATCGTGTACGTGAATAAATTGTCGCGCTGCTTTCTCAATTTCGCCATCGAGTTCGAGGGTCTCTTCGAGTTTGCGAGGAAGCGTCAACAGTTCGCTGATCAGTTCTTGTACTTTGTCGGTGGCAAGAGCTTGACGAGACTGTGCGAGATGGAGAGCAAACAGGAATAAGGCAACTAATTGTGTCGTAAAGGCTTTGGTTGATGCGACACCAATTTCAGGCCCAGCGTGTGTGTAGATCACCCCTTCACTTTCACGCGCAATCGATGATTCGACAACGTTGCAAATTGCGACCACTTTGCCGCCGCGATCATGAGCTTCGCGTAGGGCTGCAAGGGTGTCCGCCGTTTCGCCACTTTGACTGATAACCAATGTTAACGTCTTGTCGTTGACCAACGGTTGTCGGTAGCGAAATTCGCTGGCGATATCCACTTCAACAGGGATCCGTGCATGTTTTTCAATGAGAAACTTACCCACTAAGGCAGCGTGCCACGATGTGCCACAGGCGACAATATAGAGGCGTTCAAGTTTACTTAACTCTTCTACATTGAGATTAAGCTCGTTGAGTAAAATAGCACTTTTATCCTCGATAATGCGCCCAGCAATGGTGTCGGCAATGGCGCGTGGTTGCTCATGGATCTCCTTAAGCATAAAATGGCGGTAACCACCCTTTTCGGCCATTGTTGGGTTCCAAGTGATGGTTTTTATCTTGGTTTCTACGGCATCACCAGCAAGGGTTGTGATCTGCATAGTTGAGCGGGTGAAGGTGGCCATTTCACCATCGTTTAAGAAAACCATATCGCGGGTATGTGAAAGCATCGCTGGAATGTCAGAGGCAACAAAGAACTCCCCCTGCCCTTGACCAATAACTAGAGGCGACCCCGCCTTCGCTGCAATTAATTGATCGGGATGTTGATCACTTAGAACTGCAATGGCAAAGGCTCCATGGAGCTGATGTAGCGTGTCTCGGACTGATTGCTCAAAGTCTTTGCCAGCCTTAAAGTGATCTTCAATCAAGTGTGCAATGATTTCGCTGTCGGTCTCTGAACTGAAGTTGTGACCACATTCCATTAGCTGTTGCTTGAGTTGCAGGTAGTTTTCAATGATACCGTTGTGAACAACGACAAAACCACCAGCTCTATGTGGGTGAGCATTCAGTTGCGAGGGTTTTCCGTGAGTGGCCCAACGGGTGTGACCA
>Ga0193956_1000868_pt1 | contig 12882 bp, 10 predicted proteins | sample BB_7_MG_FD_140358 | JGI IMG/M metagenome (GOLD analysis project Ga0193956, IMG submission 140358) | Microbial mat bacterial communities from the Broadkill River, Lewes, Delaware, United States - BB_7_MG | ecosystem: Environmental > Aquatic > Freshwater > River > Microbial mats | place: USA...
TACCTGGTTCCATTTCGAACCCAGAAGTCAAGCTCCTCATCGCCGATAATACTGCAGGGTCCCCTTGTGGAAACGTAGGTCGCCGCCAACTTTTATGATGCTTTTTTTTTGGATTTTTTTTATTCTCTTTCTTTCTATGACTTTTTATTTGTGTACTTTTTTATATCTTTTATTCTTTTTTATATCTTTTATTCTTTTTTATGTTAGGTGCTTTTGATTTTTTATAATCTTCTTACATCTGTGATTATGTTTGTTCTTATTTTGACTCCATGATCGATAATACATAACACTTCTTTATCTAATTATGTTATAAGAATTTATAATATACAATGGTGCCAAGATTGATAAAAAGGGCGTACATGAAGATAAAATCAAAATTATTAATATTTATATTTCTAACTATTGTGCTGGTTGCTGTTAGTGTTGTAACTAAAGCTATATTTGCTTTAAATGATTCTACAGAACATCATATAGAATATTTTACTAAAGCAGCTTATAAAAATAAAGAGATAAGTTTAAAAAATAATGTTTCTATGGCAAAAAACACTGTTAAATCATTTTATGATAAGATAGCATTAGAAGGTATCACTGAAACAGAGGCTAAAAATTTAGCATTAAACTATATTCAAAATGTAAGATACTCCAATGATAATTATTACTGGGTAAATGATTTAGATACAAAAATGCTTATGCATCCAATTTCAAAATCACTGAATGGTCAAGATGTATCAAATGTGAAAGATATAAATGGTAAATTTATTTTTCAAGAGATGATAAAATTAGCTAAAACTAAAAAAAATGGTTTGGTTGAGTATGTATGGAAAAAACCAGGAATACAAGAGCCTCAACCAAAATATTCTTATATTGAATTATTTGAGCCATGGGGCTGGGTAATAGGTACAGGAAGTTATCTTGATGATGTTGAAAAAGATATTAAAGCTATGCATAAAACTTCACAAGAAAATCTTAATGAAATTATTATAAATACAATTATTTTAGTAATTGCTATTACTGTAATATTATCTATTATATCTTCATTTTTAATTGGTAAGATTATTATTAAACCTTTATCTACTTTAACTGGAACAGTCAAAGCATTAACAAAATTCTCAAGTGCTGATCAAAAAATAAATATACATACAAAAGATGAAATAGGTGATTTAGCGGGGTATTTTAATCAGTATTTAGAGTCTATTAGAAAAGTGGTGTCTCAAGATCAACAAATTGTTGAAGAGAGTGAAAAAGCTATTGAGATGGTTCGTGCAGGTTTTTTTACATACAAAGTGCAAAGTGTTTCTCAAAATAGATCTACAAATGATTTAAAGAATGCAATTAATGAATTGATTGATGATTTGAATCTGAAGTTTACAGAAGTAAATAAATGTATATTAGAGTATGGTAAAAGTAATTTTGAATATGATTTCAATGTTGATAAAGTTGCAGGTAAAATGGGTACACTTGTAATGGGTACAAAATCAATTGGAAACAATGTTTCAGAACTACTTGCAACAATTATGCAAAGTGGAGAGAGTTTATCTAATAACATTAATGTATTAACTTCTTCTGCTGATTCTTTATCTACATCATCTAATAATCAAGCAGCAAGTTTAGAAGAAACAGCGGCATCAGTTGAAGAGATAACTATGAATATAAAAAATAGCTCATCAAATATTGCTAAAATGAAAGAGATAGATGATGTAGTTATGAATTCGGCAACAAATGGACAAAAGCTTGCTCATCAAACTGTTGATTCAATGAAAGATATCAATAAAGAAGTGACATCAATTGCGGATGCTATTAGTGTCATTGATCAAATTGCATTTCAAACAAATATTTTAAGTTTAAATGCTGCAGTTGAAGCAGCAACTGCTGGTGAAGCAGGAAAAGGATTTGCTGTTGTTGCTCAAGAGGTTAGAAATTTAGCAGCTAGATCAGCTGATGCTGCACGTGAGATAAAAGATATTGTTGAGAGTGCTACAAATAAGGCAAATGAGGGTAAACAAATAGCTGATAAGATGATTGTTGGTTATGATGAACTGCAAGAGGCTATATTGCAAACTAAAGAGATAATTGATGATGTATCTCAAGCGAGTAATGAACAAGAAAGAGGTATTTTTCAAATCAATGATGCTATTGCTATATTAGATAAAAATACACAAGAAAATGCTAATGATGCCACTCAAATTGCAAAACTTGCACAAGATGTGAGAGAATTATCTTCTAACTTAATTGCTGTAGCAAATAATGCAAAATTTAAATCTAGTGCAAAAGAACAAATTGGAGATATTGATTTAGTAAATAAATTAAACAATTTTAAACTTCAATATATTTTACTAAAAGAACAATCTTTTGATAAAATTAAAGATAAATTAACTACAATAGATAATAACACTAATTTAAGTACATGGATATCTCAATCAGAAAGAGATGGTGAACCTTATACTAAAACAAATAATTGGAAAGAATTAAAAGAATCTCATTTAGAAATATCTGAAAATATAACAAAATTTTTAGATGAAAACTCTAAACATTCTTCAAATGATATTTTAATAGAGCTAGGTCAAAATATAGAGATAAGAACATCTAAGATTTTTGATACACTAGATAAAGTTAAAATAGAAAAATTTAATTAAAAGGAAATAAATGAAAAAAATTGTAGTAGTAGATGATGAAGAACAGATTTGTTTATTAATAAAAAACTATTTATCAAGAAAGAAACTTGTAGAAGTTGATAGTTTTACAAATGCAAAATTAGCAACACCTAAAATTTTGGCAGGTGATTATGATTTGGTTCTATTGGATATTATGATGCCTTTAGTAAATGGATTAGATTTATTATCAGATATTAAAAAAGCTAATCCTAATCAAAAAGTTATTATGATGACAGCTTTTTCTACAGAAGAAAAAATAATAAAATCTGATTTGATTGGTGCTGATGATTATATCACTAAACCATTTATATCTTTACGAGATGTTGAAAATAAGATTCTGGATAGTTTAAATATGTAATTGATAAAAAGAGTATATATCTAAATAAATACTCTTTTTTGTTCATCTTTTTTAATTTCTGAAAAATTATCTAAGTAGTCTAAATATGCTATAAGATACTTTCTACTCATTGTGTAGTGGTTTTTGAAATTTTTAATCTCTATATATCCATCTTCTTTTATAATATTTTTCATGCTATTTACTAAAGTTGTTAGAATTTGTGATTCTACAAAAAGATTATGCTGTATTCTTATTACAAGTTTTTTCTTTGTAAGTGACTTTAAAATTGAGTCACCCAGTTTTCTATCTATATCTAAATCATCATATATATTGTATGGAGCTGTTGGTGTATAGCTCTCTTCTTTTAATCTATTGATAATAACCGATTCAAGTTTGTCTTTTATATCTTCTGTTATATTGGCATTTTTATATAAGTTTCCATCTTTAATTAAAATATTTTCTTCACACAATTCATTTATACTAAGTTCTATAAATGATTGTGTTGCCCATACTAATCGAAGTGATATTGAGCTAACTGAGAGTAGTGCATATTTATTTTTAGAATATATATTTTTTATAGTGTTTTTGATTATATCTTTTGTTTGTATCGGATATATTACCAAGGCTTTTTCATCTACAAAACTATTTTCTAGATTTTTTGCATAGTCAAGTGCTTCCTCATGGCTTAATGCAAATCTTTGTGCCGATGAAATTAGTCCTAATCCTTTTTTATGAGCTTGTAGTAGTATCTCATAGGCTTTTGCGATATTGTTTGCTTGTAACTCTTTTAAGAGGTTTAGTTTTTGTGATTTTTTCATAGGGTCAATTATTGGATTTAATATCATGCCACCTGCAATTGTTTCATTTCCATTTCTAATAATAATCTTTTCTCCATAGATACAAAACAAATCTTCTGTATTTTTAATCGTTGCAAAACCATCTTCTAATATGAGAACTCTTGCATCTATTTTTTTTGACCCTAAATATATAGAGTAAATACTATTGTGTGATAGTTCTTTGTTTTTTAATGTTTTATATGAGATGTCAATTTGCTTGAATCCCCTTAAAAAACCTTTTTTACTTATCATAAAACCTTTTTTGATAAGTTTTGTATCTATGTTTTGTAAGTTTAAAGCAGTTCTATTTGATATATTTGCTATCTCAGATTCTTCTCCATGAACTTGAATAGCTTTTAGTTTTACATCCTTTTTTATATCGCAAATAAAAACTTTTTCATCTTTAGATATTGGTTTTCCTAAGACTGTTCCTGTTACAACTGTACCACTACCTTTTGTATTGAATACTCTATCTACATAATATCGGAAGAAATTTTGCGATGGTTTGTTTGATGATTCCAGTGTAAATAGTTCATCTTTTAGTAGTTCAATTGAATATTCATCATAAATAGAAACTGCACATGAAAATACAATCTCAAAATCATAGTTATCAAAAAAAGATAATATCTCTTTAGTATTTTGTTCAAGTAGTTTTTCATCTACTAAATCTTTTTTACTTATAACTACAATTGCTTTTTTGATACCTAGAAGATTTAAAATCTCTAGATGTTCAATTGTTTGGGGCATTATTTTTTCAGATGCACTTACTACAACCATAACGACATCAAAAGAAAATGCTCCTGCTATCATATTTTTAACTAATTTTTCATGTCCTGGTACATCAATAAATGCTATATTTTTATCTTCTCGTGTAAGATTAGAAAAAGATAGGTCAATTGTGATACCTCTTTGTTTTTCCTCATTTGTAGTGTCACCCTCATAGCCATTTAATGCTTTAACTAATGCTGTTTTTCCATGGTCAATATGTCCACAAGTTCCTATTATAAAATTATCCATTTATTACTTCTTTTATTAATCTTTGTAGAATTTGTAGTTCTTTTTCTCTTATGCTTCGAAAGTCAATCAAAAACTTTTCACTTTCAATTCGTCCAATAACTCTTTTTTGTCTAAAAAGTTGTTCTATTTTATTTGGTTTATGATTATTGAACTCAATGCTTAATGCAACAGTAGGTATTTTTTTGTTTGGAGTTGTTCCTCCTCCTATTACTGTTTGTGTTTGGATAACTTCACATTTACATATATCGGAAATGTGAGATTTTAAATCAGATGCTCTTTGTTCAAGAATTTCAGTTGAAGTAAAAAGCATATTTAGTGTTGGTATATCTTCTTTTTTATCTAATAATAGTGAAGTAATATTATCTTCCAAAATTGCAAGAGTAATTTTATCAACTCTTAGCATTCTTAATAGTTGATTCTTTTTTAATTGATCGATATATTTTTTCTTTCCAACAATGATCCCAGCTTGTATTGAACCCAGTAGCTTATCTCCTGAGAAACTAATAAGTGATGGATTATATTTCATGATATCTTTAACTGATGGTTCTGAGTTATTGAGATTAAAAGGTAGGTCAATCATATGTCCACTTCCCATATCATAGTAATCTATTACATCGTTTTGTTTTGCTACTTTTACAATATCTTCATGACTTACTTCACTAGTAAAACCCTCAATTGAATAATTTGATTTATGTACTTTCATAAGTATTGCAGTATTTTCATTGAAGGCATTTTCATAATCTTTTAAATGCGTTTTATTTGTAGTTCCAATCTCTTTTAAAATGGCTCCACTGCTACTCATAACATCAGGAACTCTAAAGCTTCCACCTATCTCTACTAGTTCTCCTCTACTTACAACAGCTTCTTTATTTTGGGCCAAAGTATTAAGTACTAAAAATACTGCACTTGCATTGTTATTTACAATTAAAACATCTTCACAACCAAGAAGTTCACATATCGACTTGCTAATATGTGAATATCTTTCGCCCCGTTTACCTTTTTCTAAATCATATTCTAGGTTATTGTAAGAAGTTACAGTATCTTTAACTCTATCAAATGTATCACTAGATATTAAACTTCGTCCAAGGTTTGTATGTACTATTACCCCTGTTGCGTTGATTATTTTTTGTAAAGATGGTGAGGTTATCTCTTTATATCTTTGTTGTACTTTTTTTATAAGAAGTTTTTCATCTATATTAGTCACTTTTTCATTTAAAATATCAGCTCTTAGTTGTTCTATCACTTCTTTTGATATTTTAGTCACAAGCTTAAGTGACATTTGATTAAAGGATTTGTTTTGGATAAACTTATCCACCTTTGGTATAGATTTTAGTAAAAACATTTTTACCCTTTCAGTTTATTTTAATAAATATTATGTAAAATTCTATTACTTTATTTGTCAAGATAAAATAGTAGGATGAAACAAAATTTCTGATTTCGTTTTAACTTATTATTTTGTCTTATTTGCGGGGGGTTTGTGATCCTGGTGGACACCACAGGTTTCAACCCTGATTGGAGGTTTTTGTGTAAATGCCTCGGTAGGTTCAATTCCTACACCCTCTCGCCAAGTTTTTTAAAATCAATAAAATCAACTTTATATTTTAAATAGTAACTTATAGTATATTTGTTTCTACTTAATTGGTAAATTAAATTTTACCTTTTTGTTGCGCTATATGTTTTATGGTTGGTTTAGTAGAAGAGTGAATATATTGGATTTGCACTTAGTTGATAAAAAAGGAATAATCTCTTATCTCCCTTTTTATATAACGTTTATAGCTGTATGTGTTCTTGGAACAATCTCTCCTATAATCTTAGCATAACCAAAAGTAAACTCTTCTATACGTTTCAGATACTCTTTTGCATCATCTTTATTTATTGCGATGAGAAGACCTCCTGAGGTTTGAGCATCACAAAGCATCAGTTTTCGTATATCATCTATATTTTCATTATAAGATACTTTATCCTCAAGATATATTTTGTTCTTTTTACTTCCACCTGGAACTACTCCATCTATTGTCAGCGCTCTTACTTTATCAAAAAATGGTATCTCATCATTGTAAAGAGTGTATGATATATCATCTCTAGTTGACTCTAGGGCATGACCAAGCAATCCAAATCCTGTGATATCAGTACAAGCACTTACCCTATACTCTTTTAACAATTGTGATGTTTTGTTGTTCAAAGTTTCCATTACTTTTACTGCTTCTTGAATACTTCGTTCATCTAAACAATCTCTTTTTATGGCAGTAGTAAGTACTCCTAGTCCTATTGGTTTTGTTAATATTAAAACATCTCCAATATTTCCACTATTATTTTTCAAAATATTATTTGGATGTATTATTCCTGTAACACTTAAACCATAGTACATCTCTGGTGTTTCAATGGTATGTCCACCCATGAGTACTCCACCACACTCTTTTATCTTATCATTTCCCCCACGAAGCATCTCATCTAGTACTTCTTTCCCAAAATTTTTGGCATCAAATCCTACTATATTCATAGCAGTTTTTACATCAGCACCCATTGCAAATACATCTGACAATGAATTAGCTGCTGCAATTTTCCCATAGATATATGGATCGTCTACAACAGGTGTAATAAAATCTAGTGTTTGCACTAATGCTTCATTTTCATTTATTTTAAAAACTGCGGCATCTTCACTATTCTCAAATCCTACAAGTACATTTTTATCAGTTGGTGTAAGGTTGCAAATTGTTTGTTTTAGGTCCCCCGGACCCATTTTTGCTGCTCAACCCGCTGCTTGTACAAATTTTGTAAGTTTATACTGATTATTCATATATCTCCTTTCGAAATAATTTTGTGCAAAATTTTACATAGTATTCTATTAATTGTTTATTAAAAAGGTAAATAAAATTTTACTTTTTAAGTTCAAATTTATTTAAACTATTCTATCATTGCATTACTATAAATTATATTTATGTATAATTTTATCAAAAAAGCATTAACCTAAGGCTTAGGTTAGACATAAAAAAATGCAATTTTATGACTACATATGCTTCAAAAAATATTTTTGGAGTAGAAATTGAAAAAAATTCTATTGGCACTATTATGTGCATCGTCACTGTTTTCACAAACATTTACATTCACGGCAATTCCTGATCAGGATGAAACAAAACTAAAGCAAAGATTTTCTTTACTTGCGACTTATTTAACTAAAGAGTTAGATATAGATGTGAAGTTTATACCTGTAAAATCATATTCAGCTTCAATAGCAGCATTTAGAAACAATCAAGTACAACTTGCTTGGTTTGGTGGACTTTCAGGTGTAAGAGCTAGATTAATAGTTCCAAATTCAATTGCAATTGCTCAAGGTGTGGAAGATCCAAAATTTCATTCGTATATCATTGCAAATGCTAGTACAGGTTTAACAAAATCAAATAATATCTCTAAAGATATTTCTGGTAAAACATTTACTTTTGGATCAAAAGGTAGTACAAGTGGTAGACTTATGCCTGAGTATTTTATAAGAGAAGCTTTTGATAAATCTCCGAATGATATATTTAAAAAAGTTGGATTTTCTGGAAATCACTCAAAAACTATCTCTTTAGTTCAAAGTGGTGCTTATGAAGTAGGTGCGGTTAACTTTAAAGTTTGGGATAGAGAACTAAAAGAGGGAAAAATTGATACTTCTAAAGTAAAGGTAATATATAAAACTCCTGCTTATCCTGATTATCAATTCACGGCTCGTGGTGATTTAGATGCTACTTATGGTGTTGGATTTACAAAAAGGTTAACAGTATCATTGTTAAAAATAAAAGATAAAAAGATCTTAGAAGCTTTTCCAAGAAGTGGATTTATTAGTGCGAAAAACAAAGACTTTGAACCAATTCTTACAGTTGGTAGAAAAATAGGTCTTATTGACTAATATGGCTTATAATTTTGTAAATGAATCAATATCTTACGATAGTTTTCTTGCTATTGACTCTGTTACATTAAATATCCAAAAGGGTGAAAAAGTCGCTCTTTTGGGGAAAAGTGGAAGTGGAAAATCAACACTTCTAAAAAGAATGTATGAACTACAAAAGCATAGTAGTTCATATATTCCTCAAGAGTTAGGGCTAGTAAATAACTTATGCGTATTTCACAATGTTTATATCTCTCAACTTGACAATAATTCTTTTTTTTACAATATTCGAAATCTCATCAAACCAGTTCAATCTGAGATAAATGATATTTCTAATGTTTTAAAAGACCTTTTACTTGATGATAAATTATTTATAAAATCAATCAATCTCTCAGGTGGTCAAAAACAGCGTGTGGCAATAGCACGTGCCCTGTACGCGAAAAAAGATATTTTGTTGGCTGATGAACCAATCTCTGCATTAGATGAGTATCTTTCTAAAAAAACCATTGATATTCTTACTTCATCACATGAGACAGTTATCTGTACACTTCATAATGTTGATTTGGCAATTGAGGGTTTTGATAGAGTTATAGGATTAAAAAATGGAAAACTACTTTTAGATAAAAGGTGTGAGGATTTAACCAAAAAGGATAGAGAAGAGCTATATTATGCTGTTGAGTAAAAATATAAATATATCTATTGGTTTTTTTCTTGTAGGGATAGTTTGTTTTTTGTTTGCTGATTTTTCTGTTTCTACCCTTGAACCTTTTTTAGAACTAAAAAAATTCACAGTTGCAGTTTTTGAGATAGATTTTACACAGGTATCCTCTTTGATTCCTGCTTTATTAAATACTATTTCAATAGCAGTAGTTGCTATGTTTTTTGCTGTTATTATTGGTTTTGTTCTTGCGTTAGTTTTTCAAAACTTTTTTGTAAGAACAACTTTGGCTTTTACTAGAGCTATCCATGAACTTTTTTGGGCTTTGATATTTTTACAAATATTTGGTCTGAATACCTTGACTGCATTGTTGGCCATCATCATTCCTTATAGTGCAATATTGGCAAAAGTATATTCTGAGATACTTGAAGAGCATGATAAGTATCCAAAAGAATTAAAAGGGGAGTCTTTGGTCTCTTTTTATCTATACACTAAAATACCTGATGCACTTCCTCATCTTATATCATATACTTTATATAGATTTGAGTGTGCTTTACGTTCTACTGCAATTTTAGGATTTGTGGGGATTACTACTTTGGGGTATTATTTGTCCTCTTCATTTATGCAAGGTTATTACAACGAAGTGTGGCTTTTACTTATCATGTTTTATATTGTTATTGCTACTATTCGTATTTGGTTCAATAAATATAGTGTAAGTTTTATAGTAATTGCCTCATTTCTTTATCTAGATGAGTTTCCAAGTATAAATTTTGAGAACTTTATAAGATTTGTTACAAGTGATATTGTTCCTCATCCAATACGTACAGATGCAGGACTTGATAAAACTATAGCTTGGTTTTCAAATATTTTCACAAATGAGATACTCATAGGAGTAGCAAATACAATTGTATTAACTCAAATAGCTTTAGTGTTAACTGCTATTTTAGCACTTATTACGTTTCCTTTTATCTCTATAAAATTTTCCAATAAATTTTTTAGAGGACTATCTCATATATTTTTAGTGATTTTACGTTCAACTCCAGAATATATACTTGCTTACATATTCTTACAAATGTTTGGACCGTCTATGCTTCCAGCAGCCCTCGCTCTTATGCTACACAACGGCGCAATCATAGCCTTTCTTATGGGACAACAAACAAACGAACTTGAACTTCGTCTAGATGTAACAAAAAAGAAAAATGAATTATATTTATTTGAAGTACTTCCAAGAGTATATTCCCAGTTTTTAGCTTTCTTATTTTACAGATGGGAGATCATCATGAGAGAAAGTGCAATACTAGGAATCTTAGGCGTGGCAACCTTAGGATTTTTTATAGATTCTGCAATTGCAGATTTTAGACTTGATAAGATGATGTTACTTTTACTTGTAACTGCAATATTAAATATAGCTATTGATATTATATCAAGGAAGATAAGAGACTATTTAAAAGTTGAGCAAAGTATAACTTCTTGTGGATGTTCTTTGAAGTAACTACAAGCCAAAAATATCATCAGTCAATCCCTTATACCAATTCTTAGCCAATATTGCTGTTTGTTTATCTATCTTAGATGTTTGGGACTCTATATTTATGATTTTGTCGTATTTGTAAAAATGAGACACTGATGCTGCTTTATTTTTTGATACCATTGAGTAGCATATATTTGATGGCATATTTTTTTTATGGTCAAAAGTTGTATTGTTAAATCTTGCTGTTAAATCTTGAGCTACTATATATGCACATGAGTTTGCCATCTGGGCGCTTTTGGGATATGGATATTGTCCTTGTGCGTCACCTATGATATAGACATCATCATCACTAATTGATCTCATAGTGGGTTCCTTTAATTTTGCCCAACCACCTACATATGTTTTTAGTTTTGCTTTTTTGATAAGTTTATTTGCGATATTTGGAGGGATGATTGAAGCCTCTTCAAATGATATTTGTTCACTTACATAGTCTAACTCTTTTTTATCAAACTTTTCTGTATATATTATTTTATTATCAAAGTCTACATCTTTAAATCTTGTGATATTTCTATACTCTATGATATCTTTATAAATAGTATTAAATACTTGTAAGAACTTTTTTGGTTTTGCCGCTGGTCTTTGTCTTGGGTCTATGATGATAACTTTTCCATCTATATTGTTTTGCATAAAATATGTCGCAATCATACATGCTCTTTCATATGGTACAAGTGGGCATTTAATAGTTTGATGTGGAACAGTCAAAACAAAGTTTCCACCTTTGAAGTTTTTTATCATTCTTTTTAAGGCATAGTGTTCATTACTTGGTTTTAGTCCTGGAGGTGCTTTTCTAAGTGCTTCTTTTGCTTTTTGATAGTCTCTTTTGAATAGTTTTTTGTAATTATACTCAATACCTACAGCCATTATCATGTAGTCATATTTTATCTCTAAATCTTGTGTATAGATTGTTTTTGATTTTGTGTGGATATTTAAAATCAAGTCATTGATAAAGTTATAGTTATATTTATTTATAGCACTATTATAATCAAAATTTAACTCTTCAAGTGATATATTTTTTAATCCCCCTAGCCAAGCGTTACTAAAAGGACAAGAGAAAAAACTATCATTTTTTTCTATTATAGTTACATCTAAATTTGGATTTAATTCTTTTAGAAATTTTGCAGTACTCAGTCCCCCAAATCCTCCACCACAAATGGCAACAGTAGTTTTAACTTGTCTTTTTGTAGGTATTTTATGTTTGGCTAAAAGTGTATTTGTGTGTAATAGAGCAGATGCAGTAACCGCTACTTTAAAAAAGTTTCTTCGTTCCAAGATTTATCCTTTTATTTTGAATTAAAAGTGTTGATTGAATTTAAGCTATTTGGAGTTTATATTATATATTAAATCAAATAAGAGTATAAAATACCTTACACTCTTATCTAGTTTAGACTACTTATTTACTTTATTTAGTAATTTAGTTAGCCATTTATCAGCGTCTTTCACGTTGTCAAATCTTTGTGATTTTGCAACTTGATCTTGACCCTCATAAAATCTTACTCTAATTCCATCTTCTACATGGTCTATTTTAGTTCTAGTGATTCTATTAAAGTTCAAGTAAACTCTTTCGTTTAGTTTTACAAACATATATTTTCCTCCTTTATATTTGACTAAATTGTAACACAAAAATAGACTTTAGTCAAATATAATTTACCTAAATCAGCAATTCTAACTCTAAAATAATGAACTAAAAAAGATAAATAAAAATTTCAAATAAACCCTTTATCTATCGTATTTACAAGCACTTTCAAACTACAATTTAGCTATAATAAACCCTTTAGATAAGGGGTTTGCATGAGTTTTAAACAAACAAATATTTTCGATTTTTTAATAGATACGTTTACTTCAAATATAAATAATATTCAAGATACACGAAGACAAAGAGATGATATAAAATATAGTTTTAAAGATATAATATTATCAGCATTTAGTATATTTTATTTTCAAAGTAAAAGCTGGTTAAGTTTTCAAAGGAAGATGGATACAAATAAAGGTA
>Ga0193956_1000869_pt1 | contig 12869 bp, 17 predicted proteins | sample BB_7_MG_FD_140358 | JGI IMG/M metagenome (GOLD analysis project Ga0193956, IMG submission 140358) | Microbial mat bacterial communities from the Broadkill River, Lewes, Delaware, United States - BB_7_MG | ecosystem: Environmental > Aquatic > Freshwater > River > Microbial mats | place: USA...
TAGAAATTATGGGTTATCGTACACAAGTTTTAGAGTTTGTAGATATGGAGCATACTCCTAAGAATATCATGATAAGAGCTTTTTTTGAAGATAATAAAAATATCAAAAAGACAGTAACACAATATAATGAGTTTAAAAAAGAATGGCAAATTTCGCCATATATTGAAGAAGCTTTTGGAAAGAGTTTAACAGATAAACTATAAAATCCAAGTTATTTAATCAATAACTTGGATAATAGCTTTAGCTTACGCTACAAGTGCCATCAGAGCACTTTTCATCTGTTTCTTCATCCCAACTAGATAATGCTGTTCGTGCTACAACACCAGCATTAGTTAGTGCTACAAGATCTGTTAATTCTGTAAGTTCTTTTTTTGAAATACCATCATCTAATGCATCTTTAAATCTTCTATTTGAACAAACTGTACACCCTACTGTTAATGTAACTGCTAAACCTATTAAGTGTTTTTCTCTTTTTGAAAGAGATAAACCCTCACTTGTTTCATTTAATGCTTTTACTGTTTTTAAATCTTGTCCTGTCATTTTATAACCTTTTATTTAATATTTTTTAAATTGTAGAATAAATATTCTATAATGTCAAGTATTTTGTTGTCTCTATTTATTAAATATAAAATTTACTATTTATTTACAAATATTTTGAGTAATTACAACGCTGTTATTTTTATCATCAATTAAAGTAAGTTCATTATCAAGTACACTACACTGTATATTCATAGAACGTTTATAAAGTGATTCTATATCGCCATCAATATTTAAATGTATCACTTGAAGATTTTTAAAACGAAAGAGAGTATTTTCAATTTGTTTAAACCATATAGTTGCTAGACTCTCTTTGAAAGTATATATTATAACTTTTTGTGATCGTCCACATGCTTTTTTGATACGTTTTTCATCAGGTTGACCCAAATCTATCCACATCTCAATATCATCTCCAAATGACTTTTGCCATAAATCAGGCTCATCATCTTGTGATATTCCTTTAGTAAACATCAATCTATCATTTGCATTTAACACAAAAGCGACTACTCTAATCATTAGCCTTAAATCATTTTCTGATGGATGCTGAGCTATTGTTAGATGGTGTTCTTCATAATAGTTATTGTCCATATTTGATATGTTTAATAAAGCCTTGTGAATAATAGCATTAGCAGCCATTGATATCCTTTTTTATCTAGTTTTTTTGATTATAGCCAAATAGTATAGTTATTAATCAAATTTTACAAGAGATCTCCATGTTCCAGCATTATGAACATTTTCAAATCCTTCAGCTTTTAAACTACGTTTTGCTGCTGCACTTCTACTTCCACTTGCACAACAAAGAATTATTGGCTTGTTTTTATTTAAATCTTTTATTCTACTATCAAGTGAGCCTAATGGAATATTGATACTTCCATCTTTATGTGCACTTGCAAACTCATCTTCAGTTCGAACATCAACAATTTGTCCACCATCTTTAAGTAATGATGGAACAAGTTTTAAAACCTGATATGTAGTATATTTTTTATATCCAATAAAAACTGCCAATATTAAAAGTGCATAAATTATATTTTCATTCATAAATTTTTCCTTATTCTATTTCATCTTTGTAAACTATTGAGTTATATTCTTTTGAATAAAAAAGTTCACCTGAATATAACTGATTAACATATTCTTCAAACCATTGTGAAAAACTCTTTGCCACTATTTCTCTTTGCTCAGATTCATACCATAAAGTAATAATTTGACCTTTTGTGCCAGTTGCTGTTGGATCCAAATCAAGACAATAATGATCTCCACAACCATCACTTGTAAAGGGAATCCACTTTCTGTTCCACCAGTCATTTTTAACTCCACAATCAGGAGTTGATACTTTGTCTTGAAGCTTAGTTTTTAGTAGATTTTTCCAAATATTGAATTCTTCAAGAATACGATGAGTCGATAAAAACTCTTGAGAATCAAAAAGCCAAGCAGATTCACCTTTTTGACCATTATGTATTTTTAATACCTCTATAAAATCATTAGGTAAATCTACACCAAGAGTAGAATTAAGTTCTTCTATTTCTTCTTGTGTTGCAGGTGGATTTAAGTCTAATAAACCATCACTATAGTTTATTTTAAGCCATTGTTTAAATTTGTCAAATTTTTTATTCATTTAAATCCTTTTAGTATTATTCGTATTTTAATTAAATTTGACTTACATCCTTTAATATCAATATCTTTTAATTTTTATTGATATATATCAAGATTATAATAATCTAGTCTCGATAAAATTCTAAAAAGGAATGAAAATGAAAACGATTATCGTTACAATTATAATATTATTAGGAATAAATCTTTTTGCAAACATAGAAAATGGAAAAAAACTTCATCTAGCAAACTGTGCTATTTGCCATACTACAAATGGAGGACTTGCATTTGGAAAAGATTTTAATATGGTTTCTTATTCAAGAAAAAAAGAGGAGATAAAAGCATATATAAAAGACCCATATGAAAATTTTAAGAGATTTGGGTACAGTGCTAATGCAATGCCAACACTACCTTTAGAGGATAAAGAAATAGAAGATATTGTAGATTATATAGACTCTTTACAACCTTTTAAAGAATGGATGAAAAAGTAATTTTATAGGAAGATTTAAGCTACTTTGTCCTAAACCAAAGCTAGTTTCTTTTCAATAAACTTTATAAAAGTATCAAATAATAAATTTGAAGTTTTATTTTTATTATAGATAAGAGAAAACTCCCTTTTAAAAGATATATTTGTTAATTTTATTTCAAAAAGTCTTTTTTCTTCTAATTCTCTTTTTACAGCAAGTTTGGAAATAGCAGTTATAGTATTTGGATTATCTAAAATAATTGTTTTAATCTCTTGAAAACTATGTAGCTGCATAAATATATTTATATTTTTCGCATACTTACCTAGAGAATCTATAAAAATTTCTTTTGTTCCTGATCCACTCTCTCTTAAAATCCATTTTTTATCTATAGTGTCTATATATTTCTCTTTTTCGTAGTTTTTGTCTGATGTAACAATAATAAGTTCATCATCACAAAGATATTTTTTGATGATATTAGAATGAGTATGATTTGTCTCAATAAGTCCAATATCTAATTCTCCTCCAACAATTTTTTCGATAGTTTTTGTTGAATTTATTGAATCTATTTCAAATGATACTTCCGGATATATACTTAAAAATTCAAAATATATATCTGGCATGATATAGTTTGAAATTGTTTTACTTGCTGAAATCTTTAAAGTACCTGCTAATTTATTCTTTTGGAAAATAGTTTGTGCATCTTTAAGTGCTATATAGTGTTGATAAGTTTGTGTTTTAAAATATCTTCCTCTTTCATTTAAAAGAAGTTTCTTTCCTATTCTATCGAAAAGTTTTTCATTGAGTTTTTCTTCTAATGATTTAATAGCTATAGAAATTGCTGATTGGCTTATGTCTAATTCTTGTGCTAGTTTAGTTACTTGTGGATTGTCACACAAGTGATAGAAAAAATTCAATTCTTTAAATGTCATATCTATCCTTATATAAAATATATATCATTATATTTAAATTAATATATTTTACATATTAATTTAAAAGAGTTATACTTCAAAAAATAAAGGAAGATTATGAAAATAGAAAAAAATCTACTCTATGGTTTACTAATACTAGGCTTATGTACAGGTATTTCAATTTTAATTGCAAATATAGAAGTAATCCGAGTTTTAAGTATTAGCCCACTTATAATTGCTATTTTTTTAGGAGCAATATTAACACATGTTTTAAATCAAAAAATAATAGATTATTTAGAAAGTGCTATTGGTTTTAGTACAAAAAGAGTTTTACGATTTGGTATTATCTTATATGGTTTTAGACTAACTTTACAAAATCTTGAAGAAGTAGGATTAGAAGGTTTTATATTTGCTGTTTTTATTGTAGCTAGTACTTTTATCATTGGTTATTTTACAGGAACTAAAATACTTAAAATGGATAAAGAAATTACTATTTTAACAAGTATAGGAAGTTCAATTTGTGGTGCAGCTGCAGTCTTAGCAACTGAATCAGTTATAAAAACACCTGCATATAAAAGTGCAGTTGCTGTATCAACGGTTGTAATATTTGGGACATTGGCAATGTTGTTGTATCCATTTTTGTATAAATTAGATATTTTTCATTTAAGTCCACAAGACTTTGGAATCTATTTAGGTGGAACATTACATGAAGTTGCACATGTGGTAGCTGCCAGTAATGCTGTTAATAATGAAGTTGCAAGTTATGCTGTTATTGAAAAGATGATAAGAGTGATGATGCTTGCACCTTTTTTAATCATACTTGGCTTTTTTTGGATAAAAAAAGAAACTAATAAAATAAAACAAAAAGTAGTTATTCCATGGTTTGCAGTTTTATTTTGCGTAGTTATTGTATTTAATTCTTTTGAATTTGTCTCTGCAGAAAATATTATTTTGATAAATGATTTTGATACTTTTTTATTGGCTATGGCGATGTTTGCCTTGGGATTACAAACACATATCTCAAAATTTAAGAAAGTAGGTGCTAAACCATTTTATTTAGCATCTATATTATTTATTTGGCTTATTGTTGGTGGATTAAATGGTTTAGAGTTTATAGTAAAAATAATGCATTAAAAATTTATTTTTTAAATAAAATTTTGAAGATACTTCTCTTCAGAAGTTTAGAATACTCCCTCTACTTTATAATTACATTTAGGACAATTTCCACCTATTATATTGTTTTCAATTGTCTTAAATCTATATCTTTTTAAAAGTACTTCATTACAATTTGGACAAGAGGTATTATTTCCTAAATTAACATTTCCAATATATACATACTTTAAGCCCTCTTTTTTCCCTAAATCAAAAGCTAATTTTAGACTTTCAACGGAAGTATGTGGTAAATCTAAGTCTTTATAATCTGGATGAAAAGCGCTTATATGCCAAGGAGTATAAATATCTAATTCATTTTTAATAAATTTCGCAATATTGTGTAATTCTTCTTTAGAATCATTTTTTGTGGGAACAATCAAAGTTGTTATTTCAAGCCATATTCCATTTCTCTTAAAGTGTTTTAGATTTTCTAAAACCTGTTCTAAATTTCCACCTAATTCTTTTTTATAATAGCTTTGAGTAAAACATTTTAAATCAATATTAACAGCATCAATAATACCTTTCATATCATCAATTACCTCACTACTTTCAAAACCATTACTTACATAAACATTTTTTAGTCCATGTTTTTTTGCTTCAATTGCGATATCTTTTGCATATGGATAAAAAATCGTAGGTTCATTGTAAGTAAAGGCAATTGATTTACAATTGTTTCTAAGTGCTAGAGTTACAACATCTTTTGGTGATAAATAACGTGATTTATCTATTTTCTTTTCTTGAGAAATACCATGATTTTGACAAAAAGGACACTTGAAATTGCAACCTACTGTTCCTAATGATAATACTTTTGTATCTGGCAAAAAATGATAAAGTGGTTTTTTTTCAATTGGATCTGCATTTAAAGCTGAGATATATCCATAAACTAGACACTCGACTGTAGTGCCAACGTTTTTATTCACACCACAAATTCCCACTTGCCCTTCTTTTAATTTACAGTAATAAGAGCATAAAAGACAAACTAATCTGTCATTTTCTTTTTTATAGTATTTCATAAATTTAATCTTTATAAAACTTCTAGTTCAAAAGGTTCAATATGAGCATTGTATTCTTTGAAATTATTTATAAAATGTAAATAGTGTTCACTTTCATAATGCTTATTTAATGCAGCTTCATTTTCCCATGAATCAATTACTATAAATTCAACAGGATTGTTTTTTGTTTGGAAAACTTCATACATCAAACACCCCTCTTCTTCTTTAGAATCTTTAATAGTCGATTTAAGTAATACCTTTAACTCTTCTATACAATCTCTTTTTGCAAGAAATATTATTTGTCTTGTTATTGCCATAGATTTTACTGAACTTCTGGATTCATAGAATATGTTCCCATCCAAGAACCTTCTGCAAGGATATGGCCATTCATAGCATTAAGTACATCACTTGCATCAAATATCTCATTTAGTTCTAAACTAGCTTTATCTAAAGCATAAACAGTAAAATGATAATGATGAACAATAGAATCATTCCAAGGAGGACATGGACCATCATAGTCAGCATAATCTCCGCCCATGTCAGGATCGTCTTTAAACCATTGAGTATAATTGTTTAAACCTGCTAAACCATACTCTTTTTTACCTCTTGCTTTTCCTTTAGCAGTTACACCAGAAGAAGCTTCACCTTCAGCTAGACTTTTTATATGCTTTGGAATATCTGCTAATACCCAATGATAAAAATCAACTCGAGGTAAGTCAGATGGAATAACTTTACCTTCTTGATTAACATCATCACCAACAGAAGGTACATCCGGGTCATGACAAATAATTGCAAATGATTTTGTTTCTTCAGGTACATTATCCCATGATATACAGGGACTTATATTGCCACCAAGTTCAAAATGTCCAGTTTCTGGGATTTTACCAAAAGCATATTTAGAGGGTATTTTTTCACCATTTTCCCAGCTATTAATTGATACTATTAAAGATTGTTTCATTATGATTTCCTTCGTTTATATATTTTATTTAGCTAATTAGTTAGTAGTTATATTCTACAAAACACAGGCTTAAATTCTTTGACTATTTTATATTTTAACTTGATATTAATAATTAAGTACATCGTCAAAATTAGACAAAGATACAACATCTCCAGGGTTCATACTATCAATATGAATATTACCAATTCGAACTCTAACTAGTCTTAATGTAGGAAAACCAACAGCAGCCGTCATTTTTCTAATCTGACGTTTTTTCCCTTCACAAAGAGTGATAGATATCCAAGAAGTTGGACCATGTCTTGCATCACGAATATTACGACTACGACTAGGGAGTTTAGGCTCATTTTTAAAGGCGAAAGCTTTACAAGAAAGAGTTTGGTATTTTATTGCATTAACAGTAATTTCAACACCATTTTGAAGCTTATGTATGGCATCTTCTGTAATCATACCATCTACTTGCACATAGTATTCTTTTTCTATACTTTTATCTCTTATTTGAAAACTTTTCATACCATCAGTTGTAAGTAATAATAAGCCTTCAGAATCATGATCTAGTCTTCCAATCGCCATAGTTTTATCAGGAAAGTCGTGTAATTCACCTAATAACTTTTTTTTTCTCTTAGCTTCTTGTACAAACTGACTTAAAAAACCATAAGGTTTAAATATTTTAAAATGCTTGTGATTTTTAACAGCAGGAGATTCTTCTATTAGATTATCTTCATTAATGATTGGCATTAAATATTTCCTTCAAGGTATTAAATATAGGCATCTATTTTTGAATTATATTCCTTTTATTTTAAATTATAATTAGTTTAGTATATTACTGTGCCTTGAATTTAAGAAAATAACTGTAAGGAAAATATATGAAGAAATCTAAAAGAATTTTATTAATCAAACCAAATTTTTGAAATTAGTTCATAAGATTTTATTTTATCTTCTGGCTTATGAATCATAGTGTTTATCATAACTTCATTTGCTTGTGTTCTTTCAACTAGTTTTTCAAGTCTTTCTTTAACAACTTCAGGTGTTCCCCATATTGACTCTCTAGTTTTATATCTTATACTTTTTTCTTCCCACTCTTCCCATAAACTACTCATATTTTTTATAGGTTTTGCTAATTGCCTATTATCACCTCTTTGCAAATAAAGAAATTTCTGAAGTTCTGTTGTAGCTAAATATTGAGCTTCTTCATTTGTTTTCGCACATACGATGTTTATACAAACTATTACATAAGGCTCCTTTAATTGATTAGAAGGCTTAAAGTTAGCATGATATATTTTAATAGCATCATGCATTGAATCAGGTGCAAAGTGTGAAGCAAAAACAAAAGGTAAACCTTTTTGTGCGGCTAATTGCGCACTAAAAGTACTAGAACCAAGTAGCCAAATAGGTATATCTAATCCATATCCAGGTACTGCTTTTATATCTTTATTACTAGCTTCATTGGATAAATAGTATTGTAATTCTTGAAGCATTAAAGGAAAATCTGAACCATCATTATGTATATCGCGTCTTAAAGCTAACATTGTTTTTCTATCTGTTCCAGGAGCTCTTCCTAAACCTAAATCTATTCTATTTGGGTATAAAGATTCTAAAGTTCCAAATTGTTCAGCAATAACTAATGGAGCGTGATTTGGTAGCATAATTCCACCAGAACCTATTCTAATTTTCTTAGTTTTTGCTCCAATATAACTTAATATTACAGAAGTAGCAGCACTTGCTATTCCTCTAAAATTGTGATGTTCTGCTACCCAATATCGCTTATATCCAAACTCTTCAACAGATTGGGCTAGTCTTGTACTATTGTCTATTGCTTGAGGTATAGAAAATCCCTCTGCAATTGGAACTAAATCTAATACAGATAATGGTATTTTTTTATTCATATTCTTTCCATTTAAAATTATAATATATCAAGGATTCATCTGAATCTCTCTTAACTTCTTATTTTAATCTTCATCCATTCTCTTATTTGAAGATTTAATTCTTTAGGCACATCTAAAGGTAACATATGACTTGTTCCTTCTCTTGATACTTTTATAATATGTTTATGCTCACTTGTAAATTTATCTAAAGAATTATGATTAAGAAGAATATCTTTAGTACTATAAAATATTCGAATAGGTAAATGTAAAGAAATCATTTCTTTATGTAAATCTTTTCTTTTAAAAGTGCTATTCATTTGAATATTATAAATATCTTGTCCTAAATCTATAAACATATCTTTTATTGTTTTTATAAGTTCTTCATCATTTTTATTAGATTCTTCAATTAAAGAGTGTACTTTTTTATCAGATAAGCCTTTAAATTTTAAATTACGTGCAAGAGATAAACTTTGCTTTCTTTTTTCAATCTCATCTTTTGTCATTTCACTTGCAGTTCCTCCTACTAAAAAAAGTCTATTTACTCTATTTGGATTATTGATTGTAAAATGTGCTGCAAAATATGCACCTAAAGAAAACCCTAAAAGATTTATTTTTTCATCTTTTATAGTTTTTGATAGCTCTCTTGAAGCTTCCTTGAAGTCATCACTTAATGGAAGTGATAAATGAATTAATTCAAAATCATCTTCCAAAAAAGGTTTTAATCTTTTCCATAATCTATCATCTGTCATAAGACCTGGAAGTAAATATATTTTTTCTTTCATCTTTAGATTTAGCTTTGCTTTGCTAGAAAAAAGATGTTAAGATAATTTCTTATTAAAAAACTCAATAGTTCTTTGCCATGCAAGTTGCGCATTTGCTTTATCATATCGACCTGTAGAGTCATTATGAAAACCATGATTAGCATTTTTATACATATGCATTGTATACTCGACATTATTCGCTTTTAAATCTTCTTCATATTCGGGCCATGTAGCATTAACTCTTTTATCTAGTTCACCTAATTGAATCATAAGAGGTGCTTTGATATTTTTACGTAAGTTTTGGCTTGCAGGAGTACCATAAAAAGGAACACCAGCATTAATAAGATTTGAATCAACTGCTGCTAAATAATTTACAATATAACCACCAAAACAAAAACCAACAGCACCTAAGTTACCATTACTATTTGGATGTGATTTTAAAAACTGTGCCGCTGCTACAAAATCGTTTTGAATTTTTGCTCTATCCATTGTTTTTTGCATAGCACGACCTTCATCATCGTTTCCAGGATAACCACCTAAAGGAAATAATGCATCAGGAGCAAAAGCAATAAAACCAGCTTTGGCAAGTCGTCTAGCAACATCTTTAATATATGGATTTAAACCACGATTTTCATGTACAACTAATACAACAGGAAGTTTCTCATCTAAATTTTTAGGAACTACAAGGTAACCTCTTCCTTTGCCATAACCTTCAGGCGAATCAAACTCTTCGTATGTAGCTTTTATACCTTCGTCATTAAACGATACTTGTTCTGCTAAAAGATAATTAGGTAATAAAGCAGAAGTTAATACGCTCATAGAAAAACCAAGAGCAGTTAATCCGCCAAGTTTTTTCATAAAAGTACGTCTATCAATTATTCCATGTGCGTATTCATCATACCAATCAAAGGCTTCTTGAGGAATATTATCTGTTTGTTTAGTATTCATATTTAATCCTTTATTTTTTATTTTATAGTATATCAAAAATATCTAATTATTTCTTTTTAGAAAAATAATTAAAAAAAAAGCTAACAAAATAAATTGTTAGCTTTTAACTAAAAGGGAGGAGGAGTTAAGTTTAATTTCTTAACTACTTAACAGCTAGATTGAACTCTTGTATCAGAACCTTCTTCTGGATAGAAAGAAGCTAAAGTACAATGACTAATTGATGATGCTGCTAAAATAGCAGTACTAGCTGCTGATGTTTGTGTATTGTTAAAACTTAAATAATCTGGAGAATCATTATTCTCAACTGGATAGAAAGATGCAAACACTTTGTTATCTGATGTTGCTACTGCTAAAGTTTGATAAGCACCTGAATCATTTTTCACTGATGAAAGATAACTTGGAGTGTCATCATTTTCTGCTGGGTAAAAACTTGCAAATGTGTCTTGTGCTGATAATGCACTTCCTGCTAATAAACTTAATCCTATAATAGTTGTTGATAATTTTTTCATTGTATATCCTTTAAAATTCTTTTTTTAATTGTTCGTTTGTTTTGTAATTGAATTATAGGATTTTACTGTGTATCTTGTATAAAGGGTTCGTTTATTGTTTGTGTAGTAGGTTTTTTAAGTGAATAAAGAAAGTTGTCATTTTTCTTTATTCTTTTTTTTATTTTAAGTAAGTCAAAATCTCTTCATTGATATTAAAAGATTTTGGTTTGATATCTTTCATTAAATTCTTAAAATTTAATTCTATTTCATCTTTATTTTGTAAAGTTATTTTTTGATTAGATTTAATTAAATAAATAGTAAAGTCACTTAGGAATAAATTGATAAAAGACATCCATTGAGCTATTAGTCCTTTAAAATCTAAAGATTTAATATTTACATTTGTAACATCCTTATTAGCAATGATACCTTGATACTCTTCTAATTTATAGTAAGTTCTTAAAAAACTTGAAGCTCTATTTTTAAGTTTATTTTTTAAATCCTTGTTATTTGAAACATCTGCTAAAAGTAAAAAGTAACCCATATGGTAAAGAGGAGTTAGAAATGAAACTAGTTTTGAAGGCTCTTCTTCCCATGCATTAAATATATTTTCAATAGAACTCTTTTGAAAGTATAATTCTTTCATTTTGTCAAAATAAGAAATTATATTAAGAGAATCACCTTTGTGGACTATTTCTGGCATATATCTTGTTGTTTGTGATATAAGTACAAATTTCTCTGCCGATTCTTTCATCACACTTTCTTTAAATTCAGAAGATTTAAATAAAACATTAGTGTTAATTTCTAAATGATTCTTTTTTGAATAAGTTGTTTCCATTTTGATATTTCCTTAGTATATATATTTGCTAATATATTTTTCAATTTTGTATTGTCACATAAATAGTCTTGATTCATTATTTAACTGTTTTCATATCCTTGAGAGAAGATATAAAAGTATTATTAAAATAGTTTCAATTTGTAATTTTTTAGTTTAGTTGATTTTTTATTATCTTAATAATTAAGTATACTGTGTATGAATCTGGAAATTAGTCAACATTATTTTTAAAAGAAATATTTTTATTAAATTCATCTATTGATAAAACTTCTAAAATATCTGATAAGTCTCCAATTTCTAAAATAAAAGGTGTATTCTTTATATTTGTATCAATAATAATTCTATATTCTTGTTGATAAGAAAAGTCTTTTAGTTTATGAAATCCTACCTCATTCTCTTCAAAGGTTAAGTTAGTACTTTTATCATAATAATTAACTAGTCCAATTCTTATATTTAATTCCGAATTTTCTACCCCAGAGATTACTCTTTCTAAGAATAAATTTGGATTTTTAATAACAGCTAGATAGTTCCCAAACCCTTTATTCTTTTCATCAATATGAATTCCATTTTTTATTAAGTTATCTTCACTTGAAATACTAAACATACAAAATATATTTTTATAGTTATTCTTACTAAAGTATAATTTAACTGCCCCTATTGGATTGAATTCATGTTTATTTAATACAAGAGAACAAGATTCAGCCTGCCAATGAATATCTAGACTTTCATCAGTATCAAATCTAACTTTATCATTTTCTAACTCATATTTTTTAAAGTAAGCTATACTATTCATATATAACTTACCATTTTTAAAATCATTTAAATGTTCTTCTTTTTTAAATATTTTTGCTAAAAGATGTATCTTTTTCAATATTTTCCTTTTTAATTTTATTATACAGGAAAATTTATAGTTCATTTTGCAAATTCAATTAAGTAGAAAATGATAATATTATTGTTTTAAATCCAACATACCTCTGCAGTATCAATATTCACATTTATTTTATCGCCAGGAAGTAGTGTTTGTTCTTGCATTTCTTCTCTTGTGATTTTACTAGTAAAGCAAATACCACCGATTGTAAATTCAATTAAAAGTTCACTTGTTGAGGGTTGCTGTCTTATAGTATCAATTATACCTATTAGTGTATTTTCATTTTTCATATCATCACAGTTTTCTCTACAGATTTCAATATGATCAGATTTTATCATCATTACTGAATCTCTTTTTTTATCAAGGCTATTTTCTATTATTAGTCTTTGATTATCCAAAAATACTTTTACAAGGTTTCCATTTGAGTCTTTTTCCCACGGTGAAAATAGTAAGTTTACACTTCCACTTTCAACTAAAGTTCCTTGAAATAGTGCTACTTTTTTATCACA
>Ga0193956_1000870_pt1 | contig 12863 bp, 9 predicted proteins | sample BB_7_MG_FD_140358 | JGI IMG/M metagenome (GOLD analysis project Ga0193956, IMG submission 140358) | Microbial mat bacterial communities from the Broadkill River, Lewes, Delaware, United States - BB_7_MG | ecosystem: Environmental > Aquatic > Freshwater > River > Microbial mats | place: USA...
GTTTCTCCCTCTATTATTGCTCGCAAAGGTGTGCCTATTATTTCGTGAAAATATAGTGTGTCCATAGTTTTATAGTTCAATTACGTTTTGCTGATTATCTATTTGATAATTTTTTATTTCGGTGTCTATTTGCAAAGATGAAATATTTGACTCTGGTATTTTTTCTAATTCCGAGTTAGTTACGGCAATTTCTATTTCATCGTTTTCTACTTTAGTTATTGCAAATTTCAAATTTATTGACAAATCTTTTATTCCTACTCTTGGTATTGGAAAGTTTTTTAATATAGCATCTTTACTATACTGTTCTCCTATTTCTTTGCTCGATACATCGGCAGATTGTTTTGCCTTGCCAATGTCTTGCAAAATTGTTCCTATTACTTGGTTTAGTGTGTGCATGGGTTTTTATTTTAAAGTAGTTAAAATATGTTATTATAGATTTATTTTTTTTACAATATAGGGATTTAATAATTCATTCGTTGTTATATTATGTTTTTTTAAAGCGGAATCAATATCTCCACTCATTTCATTTGGCACACTTCTTAATATAGGAACTGTTGAAGAGAGATACTGATACCAGATAATATTTCCTTCTGGTGTAAACAACCCGACATATTCTGTTTGACTCGCAGTTATTCCTCCTCCAAATATTTGATAAATCCAATTATCATTATTTCTGACAATGGAAACTCTATATAAAACATTTTCTAACAACATAATTTCATTGCCATTAACTGTTTCTGCATTTAAAAAAAGAGGAGAATAGACAATTTCTTTTAATAATTTATTATTATGAAAAAATAATAATTTTTGCTCAATAACATTATCAAAATTAAAAATATAGTTTTCACTTAAAGTTATATTAACAACTCTTGTTTTTACAATAAGACTATACTCATTGTTTATTATTGTTGTTTCAAGATAGCATGTATCGCATTTTTTTGTATTTTTGCTTAAAGTTTGGGTAAATGTTTTGACATCAAAAGAACTTTTATTATTTGTAATTTTTATATTTGATGTATTTTGATTACAACTAACGACTAATAATAGAAATAAAATAAATTTTGTTTGCATAGATATTTTATTCAAATAATTTTCCTTGTGATATTCTAACTCCTGAATTACCTTTTAATTCTTTAATTTTGTGTTTTTCTAAAATTTCATAAAATTTAGACATCGGTTTACTTTTTGCATCTCCTCCAGGTAGTGCAGCCCACTGAACCCATTTACCTGTTTGACCAGTAAGTTTTTTTACAGCTATTTCAAATTTTCCATTTTTAACATCAGTTAAAGAATTTTGCATGTTTTTCATTATTTGCATAGCCATTCTGTCTTGGTTTTCAGGAGAAAAATTATTAATATTATCATTTTGAGAAATTAGACCTTCACTTGTTTTTTCTACTATTTGATATGCTCCTGCCGCAGATACGTATGTTCTTTTTCCATTAATATTAAGATACTGTCCGCCAGGATGGTTATCTCCTTCAAAAGTATCACCTCCTATTTTTATGTTGTATCCTGCACCTTCCATTTCTGTTATTGTAGATAAAAATGCTCTTACATTTAGTTCGGCATTTGTCATACCGAGTTCTATGGTGTTCTTTTTTAAAAAATCATCAATATAAGTTTCTGTTGTTTGGTTTTTACCTAAAGGTGAAAAACTTTTAATTATAATATTAGTTTCAAAAGTTGCACTATTAATATATTCCAATTCTTTTTTGAAGTCTTTAATAGTTATTACATCTTCGTTTACAACATATACATACGCATCTGCTCCAAAACCTATTTTACCAACTACCTCACCTGTTGTTGCTAAATAAAAAATACATTTTTTAGAATAGTTACTTTTTTGTTTTGTAAATTTAACACTTAACTCCCCATATTTCCTTTTCAAATCTCTTAATAAATAATTTAACCTTCTCTCGGTTCTGTCTTCAATTGCGGTGTTTAGTTTTATTACTATGGAGTTGGTGTTGGCAATGGCTCGGTTTATGGGAGTGCCTTCCAGTATTTTGTTGTATTGTGTTATAACAAAATGAAACTCTGGGTATTTTGTTTTATCTTGTTGTATATCTTTTAGTTTGCGTATTATTTTGGGGTCGCTCTCTTGCTTGCCTATTATTAATATCTGTTTGTAATAATTATTTTCAACACTCGGGTTTACCGTTTCAACTTGAGAGGCTCGTGGCTCGGTTTCGTTGTTGGAGTTGTAAAATGGTAATATTGGTAATGAAGGTCTATAGTAATCCATTATTTCTTAAATTACAAAATTAAACTATTTTTTTAAAATCCTGCAAAATTGTTCCGATTACTTGGTTGAGTGTGGGCATGGGTTTTTATTTTAAGTTAGTGTAAAAAAGTTATACTCAAAAATAATCATATCGGTAAAAAAACAACCAAAGAGGGTAGTTTTTCCGACCATTAAGCTCTGGCAAATCATATACTATTTTACCGAAATTATGATTGGATCTATAAACAAAATTTCTTAGGGTTATGTTTGTTATCTCATCAAACTTTTTATTAGGAAAATTGTAGCCATTAAAGAAGTCAAATATTTCATACTCTACCTCTCTGTTTGTATTATAAATATATGTGCCACTAATAAAAAAAACATTTGATTTGCCATAAAGCTCAGTTTCTGGATATAAATCTTTATCAAGAAAAATAACCCTTTTTTCCGAAGTATTATCTACGTATGGATTCTCTCTTTCTGTTTCTGTAAAAGAGTTATTTAATGTAATAAAATAATTATTTTTATAATTTTTGTCCCACCAAAAAAAGCCATCAACCCACATGCCTTCTTCAAATTCATAATGGTAGCAGTAATAATACATGTATCCATCATAATTAACAACATAAAAATATTTATCAAACTTAATATTTTCAGACCGATATATTATTTTTACTATTTCATTTTCATCATAATAAACCTCAAAGAAAGGAAAATGACCTGTGTAAGTATTTTTTTTCTTACTAAAAAAAACATCAAAATCAAATTTATTGTATTTTATAACTTCATACTCTTTTTTATCAACAATAGATTTTAAGTGTTTTATATCCTTGCCAAAGAAACGTGCATTATTTACTATGTCCACAAGTTTAACTGTATCTTTATGAGGAATAAGCTTTAAGTCTTCCACTAATGGGTAATCATCAAAAAAAGAATAAAGTTCTGGCATCTTTTCAGTTACAAAAAAGCGAAATACTATATTAGTCTTTTTATAATTAACTACAGCTTCGGCAACCCTGTCTCTTTTTGCACTTATGTCAAATCGTGATTTATACTTAGTAAAAACATAGTTATGATTAAATAAATTAAAGTCAAAAAAATGATTTACCTTGTCTTTTGTGTGTTTGGTTGTTTTAACAAGTATTAATACGCCCGATTTTTCATAATAATGAGTTATAGGGCGGAATATTGTTTCACAGCTATCTTGTATAATATTATAATCGCAAGAAAACAGAATACTTGTTATCGAAAAATTTAAACTGTCATTACTTACATCTACTATTTTTATAACTATTGCTCCAAAGTCTTTTAATCTTGCATCTTCTTCCTCTATATATTTATCTATTGCAAAATTTAATATATCTTGCTTGTTTTGAGAGTTAAAAGCAATAGTATCCGTAAAATTTGTTTTTTGTGCAGAAACAAAAATTACCAAAAATAAAATTATTAAAATTAAAGTTGTTTTTTTCATAATTTTGGTATTATTTGAATCTAATTATTTTCCATGTAACGAGATGGATTAACTAAAAAATTAGATATTGGGGTATTTAATTGAAACGGATTTTCAGCTGGATACATGTTTTTAGGATTAAATTTGTGTAAATCCTTAATTTTTTGCTCTGTAATAATATACCAAGTTTTATAATCTACTTCCGAAACTGTATTTGGACCAATGGTAAAAACAGGGACTCTATTCTTTTTAGAATAGATAAAATCGGCAAAAGACGGACCGTCATATTGTCTGGGGTTATTAATGTATCCTGTATTATGTGTATGAATAGAAGCTATTTCTTTATATTCTCCACCATCAATACGAATATAACCCGCACCCTTTACATTGTTTTCACAAGACATTTGTGTATTGCCACTCCAAGGATGAACAAAGTAATATCTTTTTCCTGCACGTGTCAAAATACTCAACTCTATTTCTACATTTGTAGTGTTATCATATATCCAATTTACTCCCGTCTTTAAATCAGGAGCAAAACCTCCACCAGCTTTTGTTGGCCCCCAAGTATATAGTTTCTTAATCCTAAATTCTCTCTTTAATCCAGATAACCATCTATCAAAAATATTTTTTTTATAACTATCAAGTTCTGTGTATAATTTTATTACAATTGGGTGGTTGGTGCTGGTTGCCGATGTATTTTTTTTGTCTAATGGTAAAATGTTTATAAACTGTGGGCGATTGTTTGCTCCGTAAATAATATTTACTTTGTCTAATTCGTTTTTTCTTACATGCTCTATTATTTTTCGTGTGTCGCTGGTTTGTAAATGCTCTGCACCTGCTTTTTGTATTGTAATAGAATTATAGAAACCGTTAGCCTCTATCTTTTCTAATTTTTCTACTAATGCTTTTTGCTTTTGTGTTTTTGTTAGTTCTATTTGCTTATAACGTTGTTGTAGTAAAACATTTTCGGGTCTATGATAATCCATTATTTCTTAAATTACAAAATTAAACTATTTTTTTAAAATCCTGCAAAATTGTTCCGATTACTTGGTTTAGTGTGGGCATGGGTTTTTATTTTTTTAATTTAGGATAAAAAAAAAATATTGATTATATTTTTTTAATCAATATAACTTATTGTAAATAGGAATATTATAATTTCAATAAAAACATTATAATCAGCAAAATTAAAACACTATTTTATTTCTGTTTTTTTTAAAAAACCAAATTGGGTCTAATTGCATAAAGTGTTTATTGATATATTCTTTTTTTAATATGATTTTTCCGTTAATTATGTTTACTTCTAACCTAAATAATTTATTATCATCTGTAATAAAGTAAAAAAGATTTGGTTCTTTAATTTCTTTTTGAATTATTTCTAACTTTGTCATTATAAAATTAATATTATCTTTCTGCCACTTATTCATTATCTTGCAAGGAGTCCATTTTCGTTTTGTTATATCAGAAGTATCTTTTACTTGTATCACATTTTTGTATGTAAATATGTCATCGACAGACTGCATGTTATCGTAGTAGTAATTGCCATAGCCTGAATACATTAAAAAATTAATCTGTGTAAGTATAAAAAGTTCCTTAAGTATATTGTTATGATAAGACGAACTTATTTCATAATTATCAAATAGCTTTAAATTATTTATAAGATTTTCTAATTTTTTAATATCATCTGGCTGTTTTCTATCATTATAATACAATTTTCTTAATTCCGGTATATTCCAAAAATTATCTGACAAAAGATGTTCAAATGTTTCATTATTATAGTTGCCTCTATTTTCTATTAAAATATCATAATCTGTAACTCCAGATGTATCTACAATATAATCAGGAGTAAAATAATAATAAATATAATCATCAAAAACATAATAATATCGTTTTACATTAGTTTTTCCATATTCTTTAATAAAACAATAAGAATATCCACGGTCTATAAGTATAATATTAAAAATAATTTTTTCGTCTATTTTTTTTGACACAAAATAATTTTCCAAAATAGCTTTATCCTTAATATAACTATCCATTTTTTGTGCGATTATAAAAGAAGAGTCAGCTTGTTTTTCGGTATAATTTAACTCGTTGTCTTCACAACTTAAGCAAAAGCACATATAAGTTAAAAGAACAATATATATATTATATGTTTTAAACATTTAAATAAAGAAATAAAAATTTTAAAATTACAAAACGTCTTGTTTCATTTCCTATTTTTAAGAAACCTTCATTGTTTATTTTTTCTATATTCATTTTTTCTATACCAGAACTTCTCATTGCTTCTCCATTAGCAGAAAGTCCTATTTCCTTATCATGATGTTCACTATCTCCCATATCCCAAATTCCTGCAAAAAAAGATATTCTATGTGTTATCTCATGTAAAGTAGTAAAAGCAATAAAACTTTTACTTGCAGGATATGCGTTTACCCATATTGGTGTTTTTGCATTTGGATAGGTCATTCCCCAGTCATGTGCATTTCCAAAACCATCATGAATTAGGTTAGCGTCTGGAATTTGTGTTACAAAAATATTAATATCATATTTGTGTTTAAATTTCTGTCTGAATTTTCTGTCTGAATCTCCATAAACAATATTCAAATGATAGTAATTTCTATAAATAGTTTTTTTGAACCCATAAGTAAGTTTCTTCCAGAAAATTAAATATATTTTTTTTGTCATGTATTTTGGATCTACCCAAACATGTATTGTTGGAAATTTATAATTAGAACGTCCAAACTTAACATCCTTATTTTGAACCCTAAATTTCCTCATTAAATCTTCCAGCCACTTCTCAAATATGCGTTTTTTTAGCGAGCTATCAAGTTCGGTGTATAATTTTACTACGATTGGGCGATTGGTGCTTGTAGTAGACTGGTTTTGTTTGCTTAATGGTAAAATGTTTATAAACTGTGGGCGGTTGTTTGCTCCGTAAATAATATTTACTCGGTCTAATTCTTTTTTTATTACATAATCTATTCCTTCTCGTTCGTTTCTGGTTTTAAGATAGTTCTCATCTACCTTTTCTATTGTAATAGAATTATAAAAATTCTTACTATCTATTATTTCTAATTTTTTTGATAGTGACATTATTTTAAACTCATCAAATAATGATAGTCGCTTATAACGTTGTTGTAGTAAAACATTTTCGGGTTTGTAGTAATCCATTATTTCTTAAATTACAAAATTAAACTATTTTTTAAAAATAAAAAACACCAAAGCAAACAATTGTTCACTTTGGTGTAAAGTAATTTATATTGGTTTATCGTATTTTATTGTTTTATCTAATATTCCCTTAGCAATTGTAATTGATTCTGTAAATTGGTATTCTCCATCATTAACCTGAAGGGTATAAACACCGTAGTTATTTTATTGAAAAAATATTCAATATTCAATATTCAATACATTTTTACGATAGTAAAACCTTCAATTTCCAAGTGAAAATAAAAAAATGAACATTGAATTGTTATTTGTATTCTTTCTTGGTTATGCAAATATGAGAGTTTAAACCTGACAGGTCTTGAAGACCTGTCAGGTTTTTGTTTGTTAGAGTTATTTGTTAGATTATTAAATTGGTTCTATCGTGAAAAAACTTTGGCAAAGTTGGGTTAGAATATTACAGGATTTTTCATATCAATTATATAACAGGCGTAAGCAAATTAAACATTAAAAAATTAATAATAGTATCTCCTTCAATTCTATACCCATAAAGTACATCTATGTAAGGGGTTTCAGGATAATCGCTATAAATTAACCATTGAGCCCCTTCTCTTGCAATTGGAATGTATGGTTCTTTTTCTTGTGCTTGCAGTGTGCTACTTGCTATTATTAGTAGCAGTAGTAATAAAATTTTGTTTTTCTTTATAGTTTCTTTGGTTTAAGTTAGTAATACGTGTTTCATTTTCTTTGTTTTTTAAAGTTGTGGCTATCGCAACTCATTGTGAGCGGTGCGGGTTACAAAGTTCGTCGTTTTTTTTATAATTCCAATTTTATTTTAGGATTTATTTTAACAGAAAAAAAGCCTGCCAAGTGTTTAATACTCTGGCAGGCTTGCTATAAGATTGTGGGCTTTTGCAAATTTTGCAACCCGAAAGCTATACAATGGTGTGATATGTTTTATATCGGTAACTTCTTTGTTTTTGTTGGCTTTTCAGCACAACGTTTAATTATTAGTAAGATATTCAAATTTAGAACTTTCGTCATTTTTTTGCACCACAAAAAGCCAATATAATCAAAGAAAATGATATGTGCATTTTATACAAAATTCTATCATTTCGTTTTATTAATATTCAATTTGTCATAGTTCTATTTGATTTTTTTTTACTTGATATTCGTTTCTTATGTGCTAAATAATTTATTAAAATATTTACTCTAAAAGTTGTCATTACAAACAACTTTTAGAGTGTCTTTCTATTTTATCTACTTTAATCTAATAGTATAACTTCCTGTATCATCAGGATAAGCACTTTCAACAAAAATGTATAATTTCCCGTTGTATTCGGTAGAATTAATGGTATGTGTTAATGATGCTCCCCTTGCTCCTGTATCACCACCATATATTTGCACTTGATTTTCATCATAGGCATTTACATATAATTCAAGGTTACTATCTCCAGCAACTATTATTTCAATATCTGATGTCTCATCAATGAAGAAATAATCTTGGTCTTGTGCAGGGTCAATTTTAGCATCATAAGTATTGATTTTATCCAACTCTGATGCAGTTGCAAAAGTTCCGTTTTGCTCTTTCTCTGTATAAGTGCTTGTAATGTCATCAACGTCTTTTTTGCAAGCATTTAATAATACAGCAAAAATTAGCACTAATCCTGTCAATTTTAAATAATTTAATTTCATAATTATTAATTTTAAAAAGTTTGTAAATATATTTATAAAAACGTGTTTCTATTTTGAATATCTTATCATCGTATTTCGTATTATTATTAAAAAAATTTTTATATTATTGATTTTTGCAGTTGCACATATCGCAACTCATTGTGAGCCGTGCGGGTTGCAAAGTTTGTCATTTTTTTTGATAACTCCAATTTTATTTTAGGATTTATTTTAACAGAAAAAAGCCTGCCAAGAGTTTAATACTCTGGCAGGCTTGCTATAAGATTGTGGGCTTTTGCAAATTTTGCAACCCGAAAGCTCTACAATGATATGATATGTTTTATATCGGAAATGTGCTTATGCTGTTTTGTTTTTGTGGTGTTTTTTGAGCGTAGCGAAAAAAATCTCCACCACCAACACAAAATATTGACCTCAAAGCAAATGATATACGCTTTAATTATATCCAAGTTTGTAATTGTTTAGATATTTTTATTTTTTGTTTTATAGAAAAATACAAAATTTTCACAATGTCTTCGATTTCTTCTATTCCATTAAGGTCTAATATTGTATTCTTTTTATCTTTTAATAATTTTTGAACTACAATATAACCACCTATGTAATAATTAAATACTTCTTTTGGCACATTATTAAAATATTGATTTTGATTAATAAATAGTTTGCCAAATCCCTTTTTTTCTTTTATTTCAACAAAATTAAATTTTTCTATTTTATTACTTCCTTCCCCTTCATAAGTTCCTATATTTTCATAATATTTTCCTTTTGGAATTTCGTTTTGTAGGTGTTTTTGAATTAAATCGTAACCAAGTTTTGATATTTTTTTGAATATTTTTATGTCGTTTGTAAAAGGAATTTTTGGAAAATCTATTCTTAAAAATTCCAAGTATTTTTCAGTAAATGCCGGACTTTGTAAAATAGCATATATATAAGATAAAATCTCTTCCGGTTCAATATCTTGAAGATATATTTCTCTTATAAATTCTTGAAATTTATCTGTAAAATTTGGCGTTTTCGTTATGCTATTACTACCGTTTCCATTTGTTAATAAACCTGTTTCTTTTGTATAAAGATATAAAGGAATAGCGTATAAACTTGCATTTGCAGATTCAAATAAATGTAAATCAGGAATATGTTTTGTTACAAAGGCATGATTAAAATCTATTCCTTTTACTGTTCTATTTATCAGCAGTCCAATATTATCTATCAGAAAATGTTGAAATACATTATATCTCGGATATGCAATAAAACCTTTTGATTTATTTGTGTAATAAGTATATCTAAAATCGTAAGGTCTATAATGTATCTTTTTGATATATTGCTCTTTAATGCCAAGTTTAATTATATTGTTTTTTGCTAATGAGATTTTCCAATCTCTGCCGTCTTTTAATAATTTGTGTTTTTCTCTGATTTTATTCTCTTCAAGTTTTTCAAAATCTTCCAAAACTTCATTTAATTTGTTTTTATCTTTTTGCATTGAAATAATATCTCTTTGAGAACAAACCCCTGTGTTGTAGATACTAAAAATGTCTTTAATTGATTGAAAAGAATTATATTTTGACAGTAATTCGTTCTTTGTATTATAAAACATGTAATAAGGTGAACAAGGTTTTATTTCAGTAAACAAATTTTTATGATCTATATTTGTTTCTAAACTTTGCTTGTATTTTTCATTTCGCAAACCCCAAAAATCTGTATGATAAACTGCATTTTTTAACCCTTTTTTCTTTATCATTATTGATATTGCCACACCTTGTTTTATATCAAAAACATTTTCGTCTTTTTTGCCTTCGGGTGTTTGTTCTTTTTTTAATGAATTACCGTGTAAATCAATAAAATATAACTGATTAAATGTTTTCATTAAAGATTGTCGCATTCCCCTAAATGTTGGATTGTTCAAAAATGAATGATTTGTTATTATGCCAACGATACCCTCTTCAACTCTATCCATTTTGTCTTGTGCGAATCGTATAAATTTAACATAATCATCGTTTAACCAATGTTTTTGTTCGCCAAAATGTTTGCCATCAACATATTTATAGTCATTTATTAAATTTGTTATCCATTTTCCTTTATTTTTTGACACGGCAGAATAAGGTGGATTTCCTGTAATTATTAAAATAGGTTTTTCTTTAACTGCCTGTGCTTGTTTGCCTTCTTCCGATATGGCGGGCAAAAATAAATTCATTTGAGTTTTAATCGGGTCAAGTGTGTTTGTCAGAAAAATATTTAATCTTTCGTCGTCCTGCATTTTGTAATTATCATCTTTTAAAAATTGTGAAATTTTAAGATGTGCAATTGTATAAGGTGCAATCAGATATTCAAAACCATAAATATTTTTCAGGATATGTTCTTTTGTTATTAAGTTTCGTTTGTTTTGCGAAGGTATTTCATCAAAAATTTGTTGAATTACTTGTAAAAAAAATGTTCCAGTTCCTGTTGCAAAATCTAAAACTGTTACTTTTTTATGATTAGCAAGTCCGTTTTTTATTTCAAATTTCTGTTTTAATATATCGTTTATTGCACGAATAATAAAACTTACAATTTCAGGTGGTGTATAATAAACGCCTTTTGATTTACGTAATTTGCTGTCATATTTTGCAAGAAAGTTTTCATAAAAATATATGTATGGGTCAGTTTCAGATAATTGTTTTTTATTTTTATTGAACGATAAATCCTTCTTGATATCAGCGAGTTGCAAATTGTTCATTATGCTAATAACTTCTTCCACTATCCATAATATTTCTTGATATTCTTTTCTATCTTCGAGTATGTCGAGAAAATTTACAAGCTCTTTAATTAAATTGAAAGAAGCAGGTATGAATTTTTTAGCATTTTGTAAATTTATTTTTTTTGTATCAGCGTTTAATTTGGCAAAAAACAAACCATAAGCAAGCATTTGAGCAAAAGCATCTGAAAATTCTTTTATTGTTAATTCATTAAATATGCTTGTTTTAAATGTGTTAAACAATGCAAATAATTTCCCTTCTGTATGAAATTTTTTTTGATTATTTAATTCATCATGTAAGAAATCTCTCAAATTTCGTGAACGAACCGCAAGAGCGTTAGCAAGTTCTTCTACGGTTGTAATGCCTATTGGAGCTTGTGAAAAGAAATTTTGTATTATTTTTCTTGTTTTTTCTACTTTGTCAATATCTAATTTGAACTTCTTATTTTCAATATCAGAAATATAACAAAGTGCTTCTCTTCCTGCTATTTGACCATTTTTCAGCCAAATAAATTCAATGTAATTTGTTAATAAAATATTAGATGATAATTCCTTATATTTTTTTATCTGTTTTGTGCGAAGTGTTTTATTTAAGTCTGCTTCAATTTTTTTATTTTCAAGGTAGCCAATTATTGAAACATCGGTAAAAATTTTAAAATCAGGTGAACCATAATTTTCTATTCTACGAGGTTCATGTTGAATTATTATTTTGGGATTTTGTTGAACAGCAATATCTTTTAACAAAACTTCCAGAGCAGAACGTTTTGAATGCTCGGTTAATTCATCAATAGGAATTTCTTGTAACTCTTTTATGTATTGTTTAAATATTTTCATGTTTTTTTCATTAATTGTTATAAATGCAAAAATAACAATTTTATAGAATTAAAAGATAAAATAGTTTTTTTCTATTATGTTTTTTATTGCGTTGCGTATATCGCAACCCATTGTGAGCCGTGCGGGTTACAAAGTTCGTAGTTTTTTTTTTATAATTCCAATTTTATTATAAGTATTTAGCTGATTTGTAGCTTTTATGTATAGCACAACTTTGGCTAAATTGTATTAAGCAATTATTTTTTGTTGGTCAAGTGGACAGCCTGTCTGTTCAGATAGCAATTTGACTTGTTCTGGACGCAATTTTATTTTGTCAGATAGTAATTTGACTTGTTCAGATAGCAAAAATAGTTGTTCAGATAGCAATTTGACTTGTTTTGGGAGCAATTTTCTTTCGTCAGATAGCAATTTGAAAGGTTCAGATTATAAAATTTAGGGTTCAGATATACTTTCGCGGGGTTCAGATATACTTTCGCGAAAATGAAATCGGCTTCTGAACACCGAAAATGCCTATCTGAACCTGTTTTTTACCCTTCTGAACCCGTTTTTTACCTTTCTGAGCTACTTTTTTTGCTATCTGAACAAGTCAAATGCCTATCTGAACCTGTTTTTTGCTCTTCTGAACACGTTTTTTGCCTTTCTGAACCCGTTTTTTGTCTATCTGAACCCCGCGAACGCCTTCCTGAAGGGGTAAAATGGTCTAAATTTGCCAAAATATTGGCCAAAAAACACCTAAAAAAGGGCAAAAAAAGGGGTAAAATGGTGTTCTAAATTGCTCTTTTTTA
>Ga0193956_1000873_pt1 | contig 12824 bp, 3 predicted proteins | sample BB_7_MG_FD_140358 | JGI IMG/M metagenome (GOLD analysis project Ga0193956, IMG submission 140358) | Microbial mat bacterial communities from the Broadkill River, Lewes, Delaware, United States - BB_7_MG | ecosystem: Environmental > Aquatic > Freshwater > River > Microbial mats | place: USA...
TAAAATAATTTTATTTTAAGAAATTTAATAATTTTATTAAAATTTATAGTATACTATATGTATATTATTTAACCCCAGCAGAATATAATAATTTTATTTCAAGAAATTTAATAATTTTATTAAAACTTATAGCATATTTTATGTATATTATTTAACCCCAGCAGAATATAATAATTTTATTAAATAATTTTATTAAAAACTTATATTTTACTTAAAGTTAATTATTTAACCCAAGCAGAATACATTAATTTTATTAAAAATCTTTTAGTGCACTATATTATTTAACCCCAGCAAAAAAATAATAATTTTATACCAATATTTATTTATTTTTTTTTTTAATTTGAAATAAAAAGTAGTTTAATATTTTAATAATTTTAAAATTTTAAAAATGAAAAATTATTACATGCCATATGTGAAGTCAGGGCTGTCATTTTTTTTTCTTTTTTTTTTTTTAAATAAAAAAATATTAGCAGGCAGTATTTTTATTATATTTTAACATATTTTATAAAAAGAAATATTTATATATAAGTTGTAAAATAACAATTTTGTTAAAAAAAAATTTAAAATTAGCTAAATACTATATAGTAATTTTATATATAATCAATATTTAATTTAATCTGAATTCTTTTCAGCTTCTTGTAGGTACTATAATTCTTCCCATAAACCTTATTTTTATTTCACAAATTTAAGAATTTTAATAATTTTTATAAATTTTTTTTAATCAATTTTTTTATATTTCATGTTGTATTCAATTTACCAATAATTAATAAAATAATCAGATAAAAATTTATTAATACTGGATTCATCGTAATCCCCTGAGTCGTATTAACCTGTAAATATTCCTTCCTTTAAAAAATATTGTATCAAACTTCTAGTTTTTGCAATTTCTTATTTAAAGTAGGCAGCTAATTCATGATTGTCTTAAAATTTTTAATAATTAATCTCACAACTTTTCTCATAAAATACCAATACTCCTCTCAACGGGAAGGTATCTCCACTTGAAATAAAAAAGTATTACTCTATTTCTTCATCAACTTGGAATTATATATCACAGTCAAAACACCAGCAATCACACTTTTGCTTACGAAAAGACTTATAGCTTTTTTTTTTTACTTAAAATTTAATAGGCTCTAAAATAGCAGAAAGTTATACAAATTATCCCATCTAAACTGTTGATCCCTCAAAGGGTTAAGCAATTTTCAATAACGTAAAATTATCTTCCATTTATTTTATTATTTAATTATTATGAATACTTTTTATATTTTTATCTTGTATTAAAAATATTTATTTTATTTATAATTAACATTTAATAACTTTTGGTTCAGTAAATATCTTTTTTTATTTTTTTCTTTACAATAATTTTTTAATATATAAATTATTCATTTTTTTAAATAATTTTTGATAATATATAAACAATAATTAAAGATAAATTAAAGTGTCAGTGATATTGATTTTTTATTAAAATAAAATTAATAAATACCATTTTCTATATTAATATATTAAAATTTAATTATTTTTTAAAAAAATAAAGATAATTAATTTTATAATTAAATTAAAAGAATTTTAAATTATCAGTGTACTTTTAGGAATTTTAATATTTAAGTCCAATTAAACTATTAATACATTTTTAGCAAATCTTTTGTTTTAATATTTTTAATAATATTTTTATGTATTTAAATAAAATTAATTAATTATTGGGCAATGCACTTTTAGCAATTATTTTATTTTATTATTAATTGAAAAATTTTAAATAGAGTTGTACATTTTTAGCAATTTTTTTTTTTTACCTTAAAATGAATTGGTTAAAAATACAAAACAAAGATAAACTTTGGAATTGATTATTGTAATTTTTAGCAATTATTTTAATTTATGAATACACTTTTAGCATCACTTTTAATTTACTTTTATTAAATTTTAAACTAAATGATTTATATATTTTTGCATTTTTAGTAATGTGCTTTCTTATTTTATATTAATACATATGCATGTCTATATATTTATTTATTTATTATTATTATATTTTTACCAAAAAACTTTAATTACCAATCTGATAATTTTATTGAAATATAAATAATTATAATTAATAAAAAATAAATGTATTCTCAGCAATCCTCTTTTATTTTCAAAATGTTATAAAAATTTAATGATATTTGCTAGTTATGTAAATAGTAGCCTATTGTTAAAATTATATTAATCTATAAAGATAAAATCAATACTAAATTAATATATGTATCCATAGCAATCCTCTTATATATTATAAATAAAACAAAAATTTAATGAAAAGTTGCTATGCGTATATATGCACTTAGTAATATTTTATTAAATTTTATTAATTTATAAAATAATATTCGTTTTATTTATTTTATGCATTCATAGCATCTGTATGTTGCTAGCATAGCAAAAATATGTATAGCATATATATATATTATAGTAATATTCATCAAGATAAATTATTAAAATGTATTCATAGCATGCAAATAAGTATGCATTTTAATATGTTTTTTACTGAAAACAAGAAGAAAAATTATTAAATAATTAATGAATGTATTCATAGCATGTTCATATGTTATAATATTTTTTTGCCGATATTAAGAAAAAATTATTAAATTAAGGTTATCATATCAACAATATTATGCTTAAAGGCAAAAATTATTCAATATTTAATTAGATATATCAATATTGTATTAATATTTTTTGCTGATATTAAGAAAATTATTAAATTAATGTAAATCATAACAGCAGTATTCTGCTAATATATATATATAAAAAAAAAAAATTAAATTAATAAATTATAAATTATTCTTATTTAATAATAATATTTTTTTAATTTAAAAAATATATAAAAATTTATTAATTATTTTATATATTTCATATACTTGTAGCAATTTTTTTATTTTTGCTTATTTTATTTATTTATTTTGTGTAATTCATAATTTTTGATTTTTTTTGTTTGAAAATATTAAATTTTTAAAAAAATAAAAGAATATTTTTTTACAAACAAATTAATAAATAATGTCTAATAATTATAAAATATATTTTAATACTGATAATCAATATTTAAATTTAAATTCAGATATTTTAATTTTTTGTGGTTAACTGACGTTTGTTTTTTTAGCAGCCCATAAATTATGTGAATCTAAAGAAACATTTGATTCAGAATTTTTAGAATCTAAAGTTTTTTATTCCTTCTAGTCTTTTTATAATAATTATATTTCTGTTTTTCCCATTTTTTTAAAATAAAATTTAGCTTTTTTCAATTTATTTATTTAATTCTTAAATAATATTTAAAGTTCTTGGTTTTATAAATTTAATCTTTTTTTATATTTTTTTTTAGCATTGGTGTAGTAAAGTAAATATTAATATTTCATTTATTCAAAAAAAAAAAAATATTTATTGCTTGCAATTAAATTGCAATTTCTTTTTATCTTTTTTAGTCATTTAATTATCTATTTAACACATTGACCTAATTAAAAATAAAAGAAAATAATCACAAACTAAAATTATTAATAACTTGTAATATATCAAAATGTTTGCTGAATGATGAAAAATTCAAATATTAATTTTATTTAAAATTTTGTATTTCTATATTTCTTTTATCATCATTAAAATTTAATTTACTTATTTTGGTATCATAATTTGTTTTTTTTTTTGTTAATTAATTATATTCATAGCATCAGCAAAGCAACAAAATAAAAATAAAAAATAAATATACACATGCATTGATTTACATGCTCATAGCACATACAATAATATATATATATAGTAAATTTTATGCTAATGTCGAGGTAAATTATTGGGTTAATGTAATTAATAGTAATATTATAGTAACATGCATAAATATGTAATTATTTTAATAATGAATGTATTCATAGTAATATGTTTTGCTTATATTAAAAAAAAAAAAAAAATATATATTAAATTATTGTAATCATAGCAACAGCCCCCTGCTATATATAAAAACAAATTATTATTAAATATATTGGTAGCAAATAAGAATATTTTATTAATTTTTAAAAAAAAGAAAATATAAAATATTTAGATATTTTATATATATGTTTATTTCAATTTTGACTTTACTCATTTTATTTATTTACTTGTTTAATTATTTTGTGTAATAAATATTTTTTGAATTTTTTGCTATGAATTATTAAATTTTAAAAAAAACTAAAAGAATATTTTCTATTAGTAATTCAAAAGAACACAATAAAAATTAAAAATTCTTTTATTATTTTTATACACACAATTATTTGTTATTTATTTAACATGTTAAACACTTACATTCAAAAATAATTTAAAAAAAAAAAAAATAAACAAAATCACAAACTAAAATTATTTAATGACTTGTAATATATCAAAATGTTTGCTGAATGATGAAAAATCCAGCTATTAATATTATTTTAAATTTTGCATTTCTGTTTTCTTTTATTATTAAATTTAATTTGTTTATTTTTTGTAATATAAATTGTTGTTTTTATTAATTCAATGCCACTTTGCAATTTTTTTGTAAATATTATTATATATTATATATAGAAATTACAGATAATGGAAAAGTGGCATCAATCAAAAAAAATCACAGTCCAAATTCCCCCGTGGCATGAAAAATATATCAAAATGTTCGTTTCAAGTTTAAAAAAAAGATTATCATTTTTTTTTTTTTAATTTTTAATTTCAGTTTCAAGATATTTACCATTTTGTAATTTAGGGTTATCGGTATTTATCAGTTTTATGAGTCACAATTATAATTGTTTTTTTGCTTTTAAATCAAATTTTATTTATTGTTGGTGAAAATTAAAGCAAATAAAAATTTCTAAATATTATTTATTAAAATTTATTTAATCTAATGTAAAATTAATTAAAAGTTTATAATTTACAAAATAAATAAATCTCTCAAAAACAAAAAAATATAAAAAATTATAACAATAAATTGTAATTTATATTTTTTCACAGACTTTAAATTTAATTATAAATTTATCAATAAGCACATTAATATGGAGATAGTTGACGAAGTTGGTGAATATTTTTAAAATGGTAATAAATATATGTATTTTATTATAGTAGCAAAAATAAAAAATAAATGTATTTTTTTTATGATGTATATTTATATAATTTATTGCAAAAGAGATTTCAGATTAAGAATTTCAAGATTTTGCTCTTAAATAACTTGTATTTTAAAATATAAATAAACAGTTATATACTAAATTATTTTATTCATAAAAGATATTCAGTAGTTATATAAGATATTGTGACTCTGACTCATTAAAGAATCTGGAAAAAAAATAAATTGATGAAAATCACTTAAAATAAATAAAAAAAGAAAGACTGTAAGGAATATTTTTGGGTAAAGATTATGCCAGAAAGGATGGAGTGGGGGTTTCAAAAAATTTTGTTTATATAAATAATAAATACACAAATAAAGAAGGCATATCAGAGGGCTACATGGGGCTTTTTTAAGATTATATTTAATGGGAAAAATAGGGCTTTTATGACATGATTTTGTATTCAGGGGCTGAAAATTTTACTCATCTTATTGAGGGGCCAGTAAGATTATATATTGACTTGGATTATAGTTATGATATAAAATCTAAAGATTAAAGTATTTAATTGATAAGCGAAAATACCTGTAAGAATTTTGCAATCGACCTTTACAAATTTGTGACTAATAATTATAAATAATATCTGTATAATAGTTCTGATCTTTTAATAAATATTTAGAATTCACAAGAATTTAAAATGTCCACTAATGGTAAAAATTATTAATTTTTTTTCTTTTGGTATTATAAAATAATTTTTTTTCCCTTTTAATAATTTATGTAATTAAATATATTTTGTATAATAGAATTTGAGGGTATATGCATTATATAGAATGGCTCAAGGGATGGGAAAATTTCTTATCATTTTATATTTTTAGATTTGTTATTTAATTCAGTAGCACTAATGAAAAATTTTATAAATTCCCTGGTGTTTAACTGTTAAGAGGAGTATGATATTAATGGCACAAACATATAATAATTCTAATCTGAATTAATGTAAAAATATCCTTAGGTATTAAAATATATTGATAAAAATGTTTATTCAAGAAATAGGCATATGAGACTTGAAGGTTCAGCTAAACTTGGCTAGTCAAATGTGCCATTTAAGACCTGTTCTATAGTTAATTGTAAATATGAAGTCCAAAATGCTAGCTTAGATGAAGAATCTGAATCATACAAAAAAAACTATTTAAGTATACTAGAGGATTATAATAATTAAAATTGCAAAATTTCAAATTTAAAAATTTAATAGACCTGCTGTTGCCCAGATAGACAAATGAATAGTGATTAGATGCTATCCTACTAAAGGGACTGTGAAATAGCAGTAAATTTTTTAAATTAAATATATGAGGTAGGGGTGGTATTAGAAAAAAAAATAGAAGATGAATATACCTAAAAATCAAATTTATTCAAAAAAACTGACTTGTATTATCTGGAACTGTTGATCTATTGCTTTATAATATCATAATTGGCCCCTTTAAAGATACTATTTTATAGCTCGGAGGAAGAATAATAAGTAGAGGAGGAGGAGGGGAGTTAATAGGATGAGTAACCCAATTTACGAATAGATTCTCAGTAGTGTGTGCTTGGGGAACAAGTGGTGTCGTATTTTATTTAATCTATGAAAAAATTAAAAAGTTTGGTCCCTTGCTTATACAGCTTAATTATTAGAGAAAATAATAATTCACTTATTGCATCTATACTAAGAGAAATAAATTCATTTGAAATAGCTAAAGCAAGAAACGACGTAAAGGTTTATATTCTTTTTTAGCAATGGCGATTTCAGGCACTTTCTTTTTACCTGAGAAATATTAGACTTTAGTGTTGTATGTACGAAAATGACCATAATTAATATGAATAAAGTGTGATATTTAGTCCTAATACAGAGTATTACGCTCCAATTATACCTGTAGACACCTTTATAATGTCAGCTACCTACCTGATATCGTAAAAAAGGGAAATTGATAGAAGTAATTTGTAGTAAGATTTCTTTATTGATAGTTAATGCTGGCTACAATTTTTAAAAATATTAAAATAAATAATCTATAATAGCAAAAATATGCTGGAGGAAGAAGAAGAAGAGTAAAAAAAAATCGATATTGATTGCCTTATAATTGAATGGCAAACTATGATTGATCATTTTAAATACTACGCACCAGAGTATAGTGGGGCAGATAGAATATTTTTTGATTATGTTTCAGCATTTAAAACCCATATTTACCAAATTAATGATCCTAAAGTATTAAAATAAAATGTGAACAACACTAAATTGTTATACACTTTAAAATACGATCAAGTGAAATCTGGGTATATCTCTTTTTAAAGAAATGTTTAACCTGGTTACAAGCAATAATAATAATTTTCATAATATTAATAAGATATATTTTTTCTAGATGATAATGTTGTTTATTAGTCTTGCTAATTTTAACAGCATGAAAGGGCAAAAGTTGCATTTTTAATTCTTAACTTTGACTTTAAAAAATAATTAAAATATAATGTTTTCAACCAGCACTGTTTCAAGTTTGTGCAGTTTAAATTTACCCTTAAAAAAATTTAGGATATTGAATTTTTCAATAATATAATAAAGCTTTATATTATAGGATTTGTTTACACCAGGTACTAAAACCCACACTTAATAAGAAATGATTGGCACACGCTCTTTTTAACTGCAGATTAAATCCCTGTTATTGAAAGAATGTGGAATTAATTAAATAATAGTCAAGAAGAAGAAGAAGATAATGAATATTAAAGTAATTTTTATTAGGATTTATAAAAATGCTATTAAAGCATAGAGTTGACACAGTACGCACTGAAGTACATAAAAAATTTAGAAATACACCACAAAATGGAATTTGATAATTGTCAATAGGCAGGAAAATAATTTAATTGTTAGCTGAAAACCCCTTCCCATCTTATTAATTACCTCAAGTTACATATTGATTTTATTGATTTAAAAAAAAAATTAGAAAGACAACAATAGTAATAGTAATCAAAAGGTATTAATAATTATCAATAACTATAATGGGCAACGATGAGGTAGTAATTCGTCTAATAGGTTCTGGATTAGCACGTCAGCGACAACAAATACAGTGAAAAAGATGTTTTTGAACTATAGCAATACTCTTTCACCCCCGAAAATAGAATTTAAAATCAAAAAAATGTTAAAAGAATGATTTAGGAAAGAAATCTAAATATATAGGTGTTGGAGTTTAATTCAGAAAAATTACAATATAATGAATTGATTATATAGCTTTTTTTGAAAGAAAAAACAGTTTTAGGATATAGAAACCAGTAGAAAAAAATTACAAAGAACTTTTTAAGACCTTTAATTTATTAAAATGGGATACTTGTTGTTGAGAGTGAGTGCGGGACGGGTAAAACTACTATGCTAAAAAACCTAATACTTCATACTTACATAAACTACTGTGCTAATTCACGGGTGGATGAAGTTTTTGCATTCCAGGACAAAACTTTACAAAGTGAAAGCAGCAAATAAGACAGATAAAAAAAGATAACTGAATTTTTTGTAAGCAAAGATGTAGAAAATATTGCAATTTAAATAAGATCCTTCTAGAATATTATAAACATTTTTTAAAGTTAAATAGTTGTTTAAAATTTTAATATATTTTAAAAAGAATCATTTTCAGATATCGTGATCCCCTGTGATATGAAAAAAATAGACTACTGGCAAGATAAACTAATAAATATTTAGCCTAAATTTTAGGATACAGCCTTTTGCGAGGTATGTATTATTTCATTTGTCCCAAGGGTAACACTGAGAGAAAAACATAAATTTGATCTGAGATAGATATTTGATTAAATTCCTTTCGTTAAAACCTATATTTATGTCATGTGCTTTGAAGGAACCAACAAACATATAGAAGAAATTGAAAAAATATTATAAAAAAGCGAAACTAATCCTAATATCATTATTTTTACGATTCTCGATGAGGTCAACACCCAATTTTAATAAATAATTAAACCATTCAAAGAGACTAATTACACAAGCACGCTTTCATTTTTTAAAAAAGTAGTATAGCAATCAGATTTTACGATAGCACTGGACGCAAATATCGAAGAAGGTGATATTATAATTCTAAACTAGCTTAAAGCCTACAGTAAAATGTTCTTAAATAATCCAAGGGAAATTCAAAACGCAGGGCATGAATTTAAGGCTTCTCTTTCATTGAATTGCCTGCTAGTTAATAAATTTAACCGTAAATTTGAAAAAATTATTTTGTACGAGTAGGGCAATATTTTTCAGGTTTCTTAATACCTTATTAATGAATGTTTTAAAGAAAATAAGCGTAGCAAAAACATAGCAATATGCTCTAATGGGAGAGAAATTTTAGAAAAAATATCAAAAATAATTTTTGGTGTCAGTGTATTGGATTAGTAACAGGATGTAATAAATTATAATTTGAAATCTACATAAAATATGGAGTAAAATATTGAAGAACTAGATTCTGAAAATGATGATTTATTAATCGATTTTCCCAAATCATCTTCAAATAGCCGTGGTTTTTCAAGTTTAAGTGTAGATTCTCGTACGTTCACACTAGATTAAATACACAAATACACAAAAAATGACATAAGAAGCTTACCCTATTTAATAGTTGGGACCATGAACTCTACCGCAAAAGAATAAATTTCAGCTGATGTTGATGAATTCATTAAAAAATAAAGATAATACATGTAAAGCAGACATCTAACTCAGAATATGGGACAACTTTTCTTTTACAATCAGTCTTGCTTTGTCGGGGTTGATATTAATACACATTTTGATGAGGTAATTTATCTTAATGCTAATAATCACTTAGATGGAAAGGGCATATAACAAATTGTTAATAGAATGCGAAATTTTAATTAGCTAACATTTATTAATTTAGATCAGTACAATGCTCAAAACAGGCAATAATTTGCGCGTAAGTAGATTTTTAATGACGGAACTAGCATATTCTTAAATGGGGCGACTAGCAGTGATATTATGAGAGCTTATCAGGAAAAATTTTAGATATTAGGTTATATATTCTCAGATTCCGTATAAATTAGAAGTGATTTTAGACCATATTTGGATTAGAAATTCAGAAAACAAATAAAGTATGGCTACCTTTTAGACGACTTGAGCACAAAAAATTTAAAAATCAAAAATTAATAATAAAAATAAATAGCACAAGTTGAACCAGTCCAAGATTCTGTTCCCTGTTTGGAAAATGCGGGCGATTCATAACCATAAAGAGAAAGTAATATGTAGTAATCAGACATAGATTCTGTACTGTAAAAGGTTTTAAAATAATAATAATAAATGTTGCAAAAAAAAATAAAAATTGATGATAATAATAATAACGATGATGCTATTGGTAATTAAAATTTAATTTAGTACTTGTAAATGATATAATAAAATGACAAGTAAATTTTTTCTTAATTATAGTAAAGCTGTGTCTTATATAAAATCACGCCCTGTCAATATGTATTTTCAAATTTAACAGTAAAATCTAACTCCTCTAAATCTTCTAATCATATAGGGTACGCCATTTGTAAAATAATTAATATATTCTAATTTTCAATAATTAGGGGCAACTGTAATAATAATAATGATTCAGACTTTTAAAATGCCTACATGGAGTCAGTAATTTTGAATTAAATGGAAATTACAGAAGGTAATAAGCATACATTTTAGCAGAAAATTTAAGAATTAGACACCGAAATTCAATAATTTTACCAATACATAAGTGAAATTTAAAATAAATAATAAATAGAAGCTGGAAAACTTAATGGGGACTATGTTTATGCAAAGTTATTACCCCAGATATTTCAGTTAAATGAAAATAGTGAGGATATAAATTAATTAAAATTATCGGGAAATTATTTAAATCCACTGGACTATTAGTCAAAAAAATATATTTTTGATTTTTTAAAATAATATTACTTGGCTCTTCACTTTTTTTTTATGATTTACTACATTTTGTATATTTAGTGCTAAAAATTCATAATGTAAAAAAATAAAATAAAAATATAGTCATTATTTATATATATTATATTCTTTTAACTTTTATTTTTTAAAAAAAATAATAGAAATGATATTGATTAAAATAATATTAGTAATGAATTTTAAGATATAGAATATGAAAACTTTAAGTTTTAATCATGTACTGAAGATTTATTTGAAATACTTAAATAGGCGTGGTCACCCAGTAAATTAAAATTTAAGAAAATAATTTAAGAACTTAGAGAATAAAAGAATTAAGAAATTAGTTCATGGGATAAAATTTATGCAGTCATTAAAGCTGAAGCTGTTTATTAAAATGATTAAAACCTAATAAAAATTTGGTTAAAATTACACAATTAAACATGCAATGTAGGCATGCCTTCTCAAGTATTACTGAAAAGAAAAATACAAGAATTTGAAAAATAATAATTAATTAACTAAAAATAAAATTAAAAATTATTAAATTATTCACAAAAGAAAATTTAGAAATAAAAATAAAAGATTGCAGCATAGTAAGATTAAATTTTGAATGACTCAGCCACTAAATTAGAATAATTATAAGATGAAAATTTTAAAATAATAAATTTAAAAAAATAAAAAATTACATAAGATATGAATGAATAATTAGAACCGCTAAAGAAATAATTATTTCTAATTTCCTAAAAAATTGATTAAGAAATGGAAACTGAAATAGTAAAGGGGTAATAAAGTAAAATAGAGTTGGGCGAGGCAAAAGATAATTAAAATGTCAATTTACATACTTTTTTCAATGATAAACTAAAATATTATTTTGATTTTAAAAAAGTTAGTAGAATAAAAAACATAAGAAAGTATGTAATATTCCCTAAAGAATAGATTTTTCTTGGCTGAAATTTATAAACATATGTGAATATATATTTTTTATTAATTAATAATGCTAATAACAATTTTTGTTTGCTTTTTTATTATGTACAATATTTATAATTAATTTTTTTTAAACAAAAAATAAATAAATCATTTAAATAATTATTATTTTATTATATGTTTATTAATATATATACATGTATATTCATTCTTTTTTTTTATTTTTGAATTTCAATTTATGCCGTATGTGAAGTCAGGGCTGTCGTTTTTTTTTTTCATCTTCTTTTTTTAAAAATACTTTTATAAATATTCACTTACTTATTTTTTATTTATACATTCCAATAGAATTATTCAAAATATTTTGCTTTAAATATATATTTTTTTAAAAATCATACTAATAGCAATAAATTATTCATTTTGCTAGGTGGTTCAATCGTGATTTAATATATTTATAATATTTATTATTTATTTAACCCCACCTTAATATAATAATTTTATTTATTTAGTGATATAAATTTATTAAAATTATTTATTCATTAGCAATTTTATATAAAAATTAAACCCCAGTAGAATATGATAATTTTATTTAACAATTTTATTAAAACTTGTAGTATACTATATTTATATTTTTTAACCCCACCAGAATATAATAATTTTATTAAAAACTTATAGTATACTATATGTATATAATTTTATTTATTTAAGAAATTTAATAATTTTATTAAAAACTTTAAGTGCACTATACGTATATAATTTTATTTAAGAAATTTATTGATTTTATTAAAAACTTATAGTTTACTGTGTGTATATAATTTTATTTATTTAAGAAATTTAATAATTTTATTTAAAACTTTAAGTGTACTATATGTATATTATTTAACCCCAGCAGAATATAATAATTTTATTTAAAGAAATTTAATAATTTTATAAAAACTTATAGTATACTATATGTATATTATTTA
>Ga0193956_1000881_pt1 | contig 12743 bp, 12 predicted proteins | sample BB_7_MG_FD_140358 | JGI IMG/M metagenome (GOLD analysis project Ga0193956, IMG submission 140358) | Microbial mat bacterial communities from the Broadkill River, Lewes, Delaware, United States - BB_7_MG | ecosystem: Environmental > Aquatic > Freshwater > River > Microbial mats | place: USA...
TCTCACCTTTTAATACTTCAAGCACCAATTTGGTTTTTAGCTCTATGCTGTATGTCGTTTTTTTTCTGCTCATAATCTGCCCTTTATTTTATTGTCTAATTTTATCTAAATTTGGAATTTATGCAATTAGACTTTTTTAAAAACTGTTTGTTTTTCTTGGGGTATTATAGGTTTTATCATCAGAACAGGTGATAATCTCTCTGTTTTGGGTGATGATGACTTTATTTATCATTGAGGTATGTCCTCCTGTATCTAGCTTTAGGATAGGAGAGGCGTGGAGTTGGGTTAGTAGTATTAAAGCCAATAGTAGTTTTTTCATATTTTTTCCTTTATTGTATTTTAGCTTTATTTTTTGAAATTTGGTAGGGAGGGATTAATATAAGATATATTCAATCATAGTTTTTGCGTTTTGGATAAAAATCAAAATCAAATTATTGTTTGTTTCTTACACAACAAATATATTTAGTAGCATATTTATAATCATGATTTAAATTACCATTATTAAAATATATAGCCCAAGCCCTTGAATTATTAAAAGGTGTACTGCTCCAATGGTTTAATGATTTTAAATTTTTGAGTTTATTCTTATTGATATATAATTGTTTTAACAGATATTTATTAGGTGTTTATTCCACCCCACACGAATAGATTTTTCTGCATCTTTGAGTTGCCAAAATCCATCTTTGCTCCCATGCCCTGCATAATATATAAGCAGATTATCATCATCTTGCAACTTATTTCTAAACTCTGCTAGTTCTCGTATAAGAGCATCAGCATTAGAGGGATTTGCTACTATCTTTGTCTCCACAAAACCATATCTACTTTTAAGCAGACCTGCAATCTCTTCTACATCTTTTTGTGGTGTTTGGAGTCTCTTTAGATTGGTATAGTCATCTACATAAATCAACAAAGCATAATAGTCACCAAAACTTTTGATTTTATCTATGGTTATATCATTATATAGACTATCATCTACCCTCACCAATGCTCGTGTCTGTGTAGCATAAGCCATCACAAACAATAGTAGAGAGAATATAAAAAGTATTTTTTTAAGCATTATTTTCCTTTTGTGTCTTAGATTTGTTGTTTTTTGTTGATATTTGAAGTAAAAAAGTAACTATTGTACTGTTCTTACACAACGCACATACTTACTATAGCTCTTAGAATGATAATCCGTACAACCGTGTTCTAAATCGACAATACAAGCGTTATTGATATTGTTTGTATCGGACGAACTACTCCAATAATCATGATTAATAAACCCTTTTGAGTTATAACATTTTTGATAATTATTATTATTCTGATTTTTGTTCCCAACTTCTTCCCAGTTATTATCACTTAGTTTAAAAATTTTTCCACCACAATTACTTACTACCTTTTTTAGCTCTTCAACATTAGGTAATCTAGCTTCACTCACACGACATATCTCTTTAGCTTCTTTCCAAGGAGCATAACAAACTCCATTTTTAACTTCACCACCATTAACTTCACAAACTTTATCCGTTGGGTCTATCCATTTAGATTCTACTTTAACTACTTCTACCACTCTATTATCAGCCACCCCACCCAAATAAACACTCTCAGCCAAATTAGCTCTATAGATAGGTTTTGCTCATACTTCTTAGATACATCAATGGCTACTTTACCCAATATATTACGAATATCATCAGGTTTTTTTAGCCATTTGGTTAGAGAAGTGGCATAGGGACTCATATCACCATTACCATCATCAGCCGTGTCTCCTGCACTTGTGGCAAATCCTATGACGACTTGTCCTACTGTAGGTGTCACTTGTCCTAGACCTTTTTTGGCGTTTGAGCCTTTGTGTTTGCCATTTTGGAAGTATTTGATGAGAGGATTATTTCTACAGGCATCTACCAATACTATGCCGTATCTAGCAGAAGTGGCACTTTGGATAAAGAAGTTTAGATTGACTAGCCCCTCTAGGTGAATTGGTTTGGTGGCTGTGGTGTTGGCAGGGAACATATAGTTGGTGTTGTTTACTTGCATACCGTGACCAGAGAAGTAGATGAGAGCTATATCAGAAGATGAGGCTTTTTGCTCAAAATCAAAAAGTGCTTTTTTCATCTCATTTTGTGAACTGTTTTTTAGTATTTTGATATTTGATTTTTTGAAGCCTATCTCTCTTAGTGTCTTATAGAGTCCATCTACATCATGCAGAGGATTATCAAGTGGAGCGAAGCTATAGTCACTATTGCCTATAAGTAGGGCTATTTTATCTTGGGCATAGAGAAAGTTTATCAATATAAACAATATTATTATCACTCTCATAAAAATCCTTTAGAAAATATTATCTTATTATACTAAGTGTAGTTTGCGTTTAGGTGTCTTAATGTAATAAAATCAGTCGCGACCCTACAGGGTAAAGAGCAAGAGCAAAGGGACAACGAGACTATTGTCCTGCTCTCACACAACGAACATAGCAACTACTGTACTTATAGTAGTAGTACGTGCGACTATTGTCGAAATCGACATACCACGCATCGCTAGTATTACTCGCATAGGTAGAACTACTCCAATAGATGTTAGAGATTACATTTTTCAATTTAGATTTTTGTTTATATAATTTTTCCAACTCAGATTCATTAGGTAATTTCCAATCACTATATCCACTTAATGATAAGTTTTGACAATATTTTTTGGCATTTTCCCAATTTAATACTTTACCATATTCTTTGATACCACTACTGTCATCATAAGCATTCTTCTCTGCCTTGGTATATGGTTCATCTTGCCACATTAGATTGCCTATAGTGGTGATGTATTTATTAGAGTGAGAGGTTTTAGGTGGTGGTATGACTAGCTCTATCTTACTCAACACAAATCCACTAGGCAACCTCTTGGAGTACATCTCTGGTATTTGAGCGTTATTGGTCTGAATGGCTACAGAGTTGCTAAGGCTGTTTCCTATCTGTAGTATCTCTTTGTTTGGTTGTTTTATCGCTTTGGTGAGTTCTGATATAAATATAGTGTTGTCTTGTGCTACTTTCCCTGCTTCTGTGGCATATACTATGAGGCTTCCATTTGGTTTGTTGGTGGGGTTTCCTAGACCTTTTGTGCCTCCTCTTGTTCCTACAGGTACATCTCTACAGGCATCAAAAAATAGCATATTTACTCTATTATTGGCTCTTTGTAGATTTGATAACACTTCATCTATACTTAGGGCGTGGTATCTGACTTTGTTTGCTTTGTGCGTATCAACATTGGTGGGAATAAGATAGCTTACTCCTTTTAGCTGTGAGCCATGACCTGAATAGTAGAAAAATCCTACACTATCTCTACTCAATCTATCAGCAAACTTCTCCACCTCTGCTGATAGGTTCTCTGCGTTAAGATTATATTTGACCTCTACATCAAAACCTAAGTCATCTAATGCCTCTTTGAGTTTAGATATAGGAGCTGAGGGGTCTATGAGATTGGGGATATATCTATAGTCACTATTTCCTATGAGCAGGGCTTTGCGTGGTTGGCTGTAGCTTAGATTTGATATGATGAGTAGTATTAGAATTAGTCGCATTTTATCTTTCCTCTGTTTGATTATAAATAATGGTGTAAAAATCTACATCTATTATAAAATATATAAATATGAATATATATTATACTAAAAGTATAGAATTAATAGGTTACAATTTACTATTTATAGATAATATTTTGAGATTTTTTTATAATATTGAGGAAATTACTCTATTGTATTAGTATAACCAATGATACAAAAAATAAAAGGAGACTAGATGAAAAAAGTTATTATGGGATTTATCCTAGTACAGATGTTTTGGAGTACCACGCTATTGGCAAAAGAGAGATACAAGGTAACTATAATCTCTCAACATAGCCAAAATAAATCATTGGGAAGTGTGGCTCTTTTTGTGGGTGGATTTGTTTTTGATGTTGTTGCCAATGCTGTAGCCAATACAGAGACGGTCAAGAAGATAGCTTCTGATATAGAGAAGTTTATCTATCACAACGGTCTTAATCAAGAGGAGATACTAGATAGGTTTGGAGATAAGATAAAGATATCTATTATAGATAGATTTAGGATAGATAAATATACATATAGAGTTTCAGAAAAAATCAAATTTGATATTAATCTAAAGCAAGATGCTTATACTTATATAATCAATGTCTCAAAAGATAAGAGTTGTATTATATTTCCAAATAAGCTTGATACCAACAATCTATATAGGAGCAAAAGAGAATATAGGCTACCCTCATCAAGAAAATATAGTTTCGCAGGTAATAGAGCAGGTAGAGAGATATTTTATCTTGTTACATCACCCAAAGATATTAATCTCGACTCAATGTTTAATAAAGACAAATGTACAAAAAGTAAAAATATCATAAATAATCTCAAAAAAGAGGCATTGATTGATATAGGTAGAATAGACTTGACTATCATACGGTAGCTTTTAGGTGCATTTTAATGCACCTAAATTTATTTTAAAAATCCTATTGATGCCAAATCGCAAAATCAGGAATGGAGTCTGGTAGTATTGTGGTGGGTTTTTGCCTACCATTTGTTAGCTCTTTTACTCTGTTGGTTATATATAAATCTATCTCTTTTATAGTGATAGAACCATCATTATCATAATCTGCTTTTAAGCCGTCTAGTCCGTCTAGTAGGGCTTTTGTAAATGCTCCGTTTTTCCATGCTTTATCTTCATAAGAGTATCCATTACCTGTAGTGGCTGTCATGATAATCTCTCCTGTGCCTGAGCTTGTGATACTTTTGATAGCCCCTACCATATCTCTCTTGCCATTTATATTGCCACTATGACAAGTATCTGCCAATAGTATCACTTTGGAGGGGATATTTGTGATTATATCTTTGAAATCTCTCCAATTTACAGCTGTTCTTCGTAGTTCTTCAGGATTACCCTCATAACTCATAAAATAGTAACTCCCATAGTCATCATTGACCCCATGACCTGCTATAAAAATCACAACTACATCTTTTTGGGTGGCTTCTCTCTCTATCCAACTTAGCCCTGCTAATATCGAGTCTCTATCTGCATTTTCATCTGTTAGCTCTTTGGTGATGACTTTGGCAAATAGTCCTCCCTCTTGTTTTTGGAATGCTTTGCTAATCTCGTGGGCATCTTTATGGGCGTATTGTAGATTGTTTTGTTTATGTTTATATCTACTCACACCGATACTAAGTAGATAGAGTGTAGGCTTATAGATATTGGTGTGGCTATTTGCTTTTTTGGTCACCTCTATCTTGGCACTTGGAGAGATGGCATATCTGTTTTCTGCCATTACCTCTATGAGATTGTATCCATCTATGAGTTCTACTGATAGTGTGTGTTTTTGGCTATGTCTATTTTTTTGTAATCTTACCAATGCTCTCGTAGCTATCTTCCTGCCGTTGTGTGTGACTGTGACTTTATCAATAGGGTGTTTTGGACTTTTGATTTCAAACTCTATCGTGGTGTGGTTTTTGGTAGTAAAGAGAGATGTTTTGGAGTTTATTTTGATTACTGGTGGGAGTATATCTGTGATATTTTGGATTTTTGTTTTTCTTTTGGTTTTCATTATAGCTCTCTTTTCACTTCCATATCTCAATATATTGGCTATGATGTCTGGACGATATTTCTCTTTATAAAACTTATCCACAGGCAAGAAATACGCCTCTTTGTTTGAGCCTTGATTGATATGAAATCCTATATACTTATCACCATTGGTAGAGGCGTTGAAGTATCCACTTTTACTCCATACCACCCACTCATCATCTTTGCTCACAAAGATATTTAGCTGTGGTGTTATCTGCTCATCACTACCCACTCTACTCAAATCCCACACTCTAATAGTCTGGTCACTACTCCCACTCACAAGCCTATCTCCATCAAGTGCGATACTCCATATCTCTCCTGTATGTCCTACTAGATTGGCTATCTCTTTGCCTTTGAGGTTATAGATTTTGAGGTGTCCATTAGCTCCTCCTGATATGATATACTCTTTGTAGAAGCCATAGCATCTATGTCTAAATCCATCTGTAGCTCTTCTTGTGATGGAGATTATCTTTTTTTGGTTTTTTTTGAGTATAAGGGTGGCATCACTATATCCATAATCTCCTCCTTTGGTGTGGGTGAGAGTGAAGCCTCCTTGGGAAGTGGGGATTCTCTTCAATTTTTTATCGTTTTGCTCTGCCAAAGCTACAGTCATTGTTTTTAGGTTGAGGTTTTTTTGTATATTCCAAGAATTATAATTATGTACATCTCTTCCATCATTCCCCCATCCTACACTCTCTCCTTTGACTCCCACACTCCACACAGTTGCACCCACTCCCTCTATCTTGGTTTGGACTTTGGCTGTGTGACTATCCCATAAATATATCTCGTTGTTATCGCCTCCTGCTGATATGGCTGTGGTGTTGTTTAGAAATGTTACTGCTTGAGTTAAATTTGTATGTTTTTTAAATGAAGTGAGGAGTTTGTAGTTTTTCTCTTTGTTGTAGATATTTACATCTTCATAGGAGTAGTCTGAAAGGCTTCCTGCTATCAATAGTTTCCCATCAGGAGAGTAGGCGAGTCCTTTTGGTGTGGTCTCTGACTCTATAGTCTGGAGTAGTTTGAGATGATAGTCATAGATGCGTATCTCTTTGCCTGTTCCACATACGGCGATATGCTTATCTGTGGTGGCTAGATAGTTTAAATTATACTCTGATTTATCACTCTTTATGATTTTCTTCTTTTTTATATCATAAAGGGCTATTTGATTATCATCTCCTGCTGTGAGGGCTAAATATCTCTTGCCTCTTTTGATGATTTTGACTCCATATACATTATTTGTATGAAACTCTATCGTATCTAATAGTTTCCAACTCTTAGCACTCCATATCTTGGCACTATCATCTGCTGAACCAGAGATAAGATATTTGCCATCACTATCAAAAGCTAAATCATTTACTACATTGCTATGAGACTTCAAAACCTTTATCAGCTCTCCTGTGGGGTAGTTGTAGATTCGGATTTCATCATATTTGAAATATCCCCCAACTGCCAACCACTTCTCATCTGGACTGAGTGCTATGGCAAATATCTCTCCACTTCCTGCACCAATTTGTCCTAATATCTTTCGCTTCTCTTTACCTGTGACACTACTCCATACTCTGATAGTTTTATCATCACTTGCTGTGATAATGTCACCTGATTTGGTAACGATAATATTCTTTTTTATCTTTGCTGTGTGTCCTAGAGTATCTAACTGTAGGATGGATTCTTTGGATATTAGGCCAATAGAGAGGATGAGAAGTAGAGAGAGTATCTTTTTCATTTTTTGTTTCCTTTTTTTGTTTTGTTTATTTTATCGTTTTTTTGTTGGTTATTGTGCTATCAAAAGCCTATTGTGTCTATTTTCTTTATCTTCAAAGTAATCTTTTCCATTACTAAAATCAACAACCCATGATTGTAGATAGAGTGTTTTATCTTCTGCCCAAAAAGTATAATTTCCAAGATTTTTATTAGATTTATAGATTTTTTTCAACTCATTTTTGGTAGGAAGTCTCCATTTTGTATAGTTCATAACTCTAAACTCTTGAGCATATTTTTGGGCTTCATACCAATTAGATTTATCTATATCACTATCTATATAGTAGTGCTTAAATCCTATAGTATGGATATTATGTTTTTTTAATTTTGCAACTCTATATTTATATAATAAAAAAAGTAATAAAAAAATAAAAATAACTACAATATATATATAAGAAGAAGATGATTTTTTTATATTGGTTAAAGTTGGAGGTGGAGTAATTGTATTCTCTTTGTAAATAGTATGTAACGCTCCATCTTCTTTTACTTTGGAGAAGTATAAATCTCCACTAAGACTAGAGGTAAAACATGGCATTTGATTATTATTGGTTTCTCTTTTGACATCTATACCCACTTGTTTAAAGACTTTCTCTATATTCCACTCTCTTTTCTTTGCATATTTCACAAAACAAGATGCAAAAAACCCATTATCTTTAGCTTTCATCCCCTCACTTGTGGCATACGCTATATATGTTTTATCTATATTTAGTTGATTATTTGTGCTAAAACCTTTATAGTTTCCTTTCATTAATGAATTTCTACAACTATCAAGTATCACTATATTTATCTTGTGTTCGATAAGGTTTAACTTAGCCAATAGATAATCAACACTAAGAGCAATCTTTGGTGCGTCTATATCCTCTCCTATCTCTGTGGGTAATAGATAGTTGATGCCATCACTACTCATACCGTGTCCCGAGTAATAGAATACTACTATACTATCAGAATTGATTTTATTAACAAAAGTTTCAATTTTCTCTTCAAAATCTTTTTTGTTTTTTACATCATCAATAAAAGTGACATCAAAATCTCTTTTTACTAAAAAATCATTAATATTTTTGGCATCATCTATTGCATATTTTAGAGTATCATTCAATAGTTTGTAGTTCTCATTACCAATAACAAGAGCTATCTTATTTTTGTAGTGTTGTACTCTTACTAAAGCCTTATCCTTTTGTGCATTCAATAATTGAAATATAATTATAATAGCAAATAGAAGTCGTATCATTGATTTTTTCTAAAGCTTTTCAGTAGAGTTAATATCATCAACTAGTTTGGTCTTGGTATTATTTGTTTCTTTAAAGCTTTTTGTTTTTATATTTTGAGTTTTATTAGATGAGTTTGAATCAACAACCGAATAAAGAAAAGGATAAAACTTTGATATTTCAAGAAAAAATATAAAAAGTAAAAATATTATTAAAATAACAAGTATAACCTCTGAAAAATATTTAAAAATATTTTTCTTTTTTCTTTTTTGTGGTGGTCTATCATAATCAAAACTTCCTAAAGGTACTGAAGTATAAGAAAGTTTTTGCAAATCTATTTTTAAATTACTTATCTCATCTTTAAGTTTATTATTTTCATTAGTAATTTTACCATAAGCTGATTTATATTTTTTTAATTCTGAATTTTCATTTTTGTACTCTTCATATTGTGAACTATACTTAGTTAGCTGTTGTTTTAATTTAGAATACTCATCTTGATATTGTTTATATTTGATTTGTATATCATCATTTTGTTCTTTTAATGATTTATACTCTTGCTCTTTTTGTATTAAATTTTCATTTAATACCTTTATCTTCTTAAGATAAATTATCTCTTCAGGATTGGAGACTTTATCTTTGGTATCAAAATTTTTGATATTTTTCATATCTCTATTTTTATATTTATCTTCATTATAAGTTAATCTATAGTTATGAAACTCTTTATCTTTTTTGAGAGATAATTTACTTAAAGTATCTGTTAGATATGATATATTCATATCTAACTCCATATTTTTTATTTTATAATTATCTAATGTAAATCTAGTGTCAAAAGCGTTATTTTTATCTCTATAAGCAAAAAGATTACCATGTATCTCTGAAATAACATCAAAAAAAAGCATAGCATCATTATAGTTAATTGCTTCTTTCGTTATTATTCCTACAGCTATATATGCTCCTCTATTTGTATTGTCATCATTTGGATTGATACCTCTATACTCTGTAAGTATTGTATAGAGTTCTTTATCTATCAATTCTCTTTTTAGTATATATGTTTTTCCTTTGTTCATCTGTGAGGGGTCATACAAGTCTAAATATCGTGAGGGTATTCCTGGTAGAGAAGAGCCTTGTAATAGTTGATACTCAAATCCATTTTTATTGCTCGGTGTTCCACATATAAAGATACTAAAATTATTATTCATGCAAAAAAACCTTTTATTTTTTCAAATGTGCTATACTCTATCTTTTCAAAATTATCAAGCTGTTTTTTTGTATAAGAGTGATACATCCATTGTATAATTCTATCAACATATCTACTTTCATATTCACCTACAATCTTAGCAATAGATGTATCTTTGTCTGATTTTTCCATCTCTACTCTACCGACACTAAAAGGAGTATAGATTACTGAACACCTTTTACTATCTAATATACCTTTAGTTAAATGAAAATTTCTATTTATATATTCATCTATATTTTTATATTCACTATCTACTATATCCCATTTGGATACAACAAATAAGATATTTAATTTACTAAAATTGAGTCCATCCCTACCAAGCATATAACTCAATAAAGAGTGAAATAGTCTATCTTCATTCATCTCTTTTTTGGTTGTTCTTTGAATTGATTTACGATTGGTACTAGCATCAGATACAAAAATAAATCTTTTATTTATCCTAGATTTATCTGCTTGTAGATACTCAACTAAATCTTTCAGTAGTTCAGGTTTTTTTTCAAAATCTTTTGTAGGAACAATTGTTTTAATATCTTCTCCAGATATTTCTAAAAAATTAAAAGAGAGAGGCTTCTTCTTTTCTTGAGAGAACTTTAGAGTAAACTCTTGTAGTTTACCTGCTTTTGTTCTAGTAGGTAAATAGGTATCATCTAATTCTTCTATCCAATCATACAATATCGAAGAGTGTATATGTTTTTTATCATCATCTTGTGAACAAAATTCAAGATTTATATCTTTTCTTTTTGCCAATCTATATATGATAAACCTTTGTAATGTACTTTTACCACAATCAGGGTTACCTATAGTAAATATATAATTACCTCTTCTATTTTTAATATCCGTAATCATTACATCATAATCATCACTACTTTCAATATCCCTCTCAAACTCTGGCTCTATATCTGAAACTCTCTCTAGCTCTAAATCTGGTACACTAAAATCATCATCCATCCGTGGCATTATATTATCATTACCCATTAGTATCTCTCCTCTTCTTTATATAACATAGCTAATAGTGGGGTCATAATATCCAACATTATAGATAAAAAGATGGCAAAAAAAGTAGCAAATGTATCAGTATTATTAGATATGTTGTACCAAGTATCAACAAAAGAGCCTATATCATCTTCTTTGGCATTAAACTCTTTAAACTCTTCTTTTATTGGTATATTATATTTAACAAATTTATTTTTTAATGAATTAAACTCTCTTATCATATTATCGGTTATCTCTGATGAGTAGTTTTTTATATTACTACTAGAATTATTTATAGAGTTAAATTTATCATACACTACTTTAATCTCATCATGTAATAGTTCCAATGAATCTTTTTTTAAGTTGCCATATTTTACATGAAATAGTTCATCTATTTGATTATTTATATTGGAGGCATATCTTTTATATGCTTCTATATTGCTATTTTCTTTTGGTGGTTTTTGTCTAGTTATTTTATTATCTAATAGAGATTCAATTTCTTTGAGATGAATTAATGCTTTTTCCCCTAAACCAGGACTACGAGGGTCTGTAATTTGATTATAGAGATTTACTTTCAAAATCTCTATCTGTTGTTTATATCTTTTATAATCACTCTGTACTTTTTGAGAGTCAGCAGAGTTTTGGATGACTTTTTCTAAAATATTTATATTATAATCAAAAATTTTCCAAGTTTTTTCTTGTGTTTTTTTGGTAATATTTTTTTGTACAAAATAAGTGTACATAGCATTTGTATTACTAATAAAACTAACTATAAAAAATATAAGAAATATAAATAGAGCAGAAGATATACTATCTCCATTTATTCTAAATTTTCTTATTGTAATATTTATTGCAAATAACCCTAATCCAACTATTACAGCTATCACAATTGATAAAACTATATCAAAATTATTTGAGAAACCTTTATATGTGGTAAACATACTAAATAGTCCTGTTAGTAACGCTATCAAAACAAATACTACATCAAGTAATTCAGTTTTTTTCTCTTCTGTTTTATCAAATTCCCAATCGTTAAAATTTCCCATAATTAGACCTTTATATAAATTTAGAAAATATTATATCATAATGAAACATCTTAATTACTGACCTTATTTATTTTTGGTTTACCATATAAATTGATATAAAGTGTTTATATTTTTTATATCCTAATAACATAAAGTTCAATAAATCTATTTAATATTTTGTCTTGCAAAAATATTTAAACAATTTCCTTTTTTTTGCATCCTACTTAAAAGAAACCCCCAAAACCATCCTCCCAAACTCTCTCAACTCTCCATCTGGTGTAACATACCTATAGAGTGTAGGTCTCGTAATACCAAGCTCTTTGCAAAGCTCACTCACAGAACTATCACGATTTTTCATAGAAGCTTGTGCTAATCTTACTTGAGCTTTGGTGAGTTTAAATTTCCTCCCACCTTTTCTGCCTCTAGCCCTAGCTGATTTGAGTCCTGCTATCGTTCTCTCTTTGATGAGTTCTCTCTCAAACTCTGCCAATGCAGCAAATATGCTAAAAACCATTTTCCCTGATGGCGTTGTGGTATTGATATTAACACCTTGACCAGAAAGCACTTTAAAACCAATCTTTCTTTGGGTTAAATCATCAATAGTAGAGATAAGATGTTTTAGATTTCGTCCAAGCCTATCGAGTTTCCACACAACTAAAATATCATCTTCCCTAAGAGCTTTGAGACAACTCTCTAATCCTAATCTATCCTCTTTGACTCCTGATGCCTTGTCAGAGTAAATATTCTCTTCTTTCACACCTGCTTTGATAAGTCTATCTATCTGTAAATCTAAAACTTGACTGCCATCTGATTTTGATACTCTTGCGTAACCTATGAGCATTTGTATATCTCCTTGTGTAATTTAAACCATCGTTTGTGATACATATCTATTTTATATCTAAACATAGTTAAATGGTGTAATATAATGCGTTAATTATTCTAAGTATATCAAAGGTTATATCTAATATGATTAAGA
>Ga0193956_1000885_pt1 | contig 12671 bp, 9 predicted proteins | sample BB_7_MG_FD_140358 | JGI IMG/M metagenome (GOLD analysis project Ga0193956, IMG submission 140358) | Microbial mat bacterial communities from the Broadkill River, Lewes, Delaware, United States - BB_7_MG | ecosystem: Environmental > Aquatic > Freshwater > River > Microbial mats | place: USA...
TTTTGAGTTTATAAGACCAAGTCTAAATTTAATTGTTTTTTTACCATACTCATAATTTATAACACCATTGATTGATTCATAATCTGAATCCTCTTGATCTGCCATCGTTACAAGTCTTCTTTTTAAAGTCTTAGCAATAGTAATAGGCATCGTTCCCATATCTACTTTTATACCATCAATCCTAAACCATAATGAAGCATATCTATTTGTTTTTTGGATATGTATATCTGAAGCTCCAAGTAAAATTGCTTGTCCCATCATTTTGTCAAAATATTTATTAATCTCTTCATCATTATCTGTATCTGTACTAGAACCAAAAATAATTTCTCTATCTTCACCAAATACTGATGATAAAACTCCCTCACCAAGTACAACAATTTTTGTAAAATAAAATTTACTAAGTACTTCAAAATCAAGATTTACAACATCTCTTATTCCTAAAACTTTATTTTTAGTTTTTTTATCTTCTAGGGTAATAATATACATTGTTGTACAAAATTCAAGTTTTTTTTCATCTAACTGAAAAGAAGTATCTTGATAATATCTTGATAATTCACTATAAGTTGCATAATATTCATAACCTAAATGTCTTACAAATTCTTCATATTTATTTTCATTTGCAATTAAGTCGCCAAAGCCACCTACTAAATTAAATTTATTTTTGATAACATCTTCAATTACAATAGCTAATTCTGTATCTGCATCTTCTTTTTTATTTATAAAATTCAAAAAGCTATTTTTTTGATTTTCATATAATTCTTTAAAATCTATTTTTTGAAATAAATCTTTTTTTTCAGTTGTTGAAGTGTCAACATTTTTTTTCTTAAAAAAATTAAATGATGGTTTTTTATTATATTTGTTTATAAAATTTTTTAGCATTTTAATCTTCTATTGATATAATGTTTTAAAAGTAAAAGTACTAATAACTAAGTTAATAATATCAGAACCAACAATAACTGTAATTAACATAGCAATTAACCAAAATAAAAATTTCCACTGCAATACCATATAATTTATATTTTTTTCATACATAGTGTCACAAGTTTGATATAAAGCTCTAGTAACATCAGAAAAACTAGTTTTACTAAGTTCTGATAGTTTTATATCAGCTGTAATAATAGTTGGGAAATTATACTTTTCGAAAACAATAAATAGTTTTCTATTTCTATTTATTATATCAGCCAATTCATGAAAAAATGGTCTTAATCCATCTTTAAAATAATCTTTAGAAAGAATTAAAGATGTTTTATGAAAAGAAATACCAGCACTTAACATACCATTTAAGATTCTAAACATAAATCTTCCATCAGAGAAAGCTTGTGTTTTAAAAACTTTATATAACCATGCTGGCTTATATTTTTCACAATATAAATATCCAAAAAATATAAATGCTGTAACAAAAATAGAAATTGCTAATCCAATATAAGCAACTTCATAAGTAAAATAACCTGGAATTCCTAAAAACTGCTCAACATCAGGATTTAATTTTTTTAAACTAACTAAATCTCTTTCAAGTAAACCTAAGTATATAATTAGGCCATAAAATGTACCAATTATAATTATCATTGGCACGAAAATTGGGTTTATCATCTTAGGCAATAAATTTGAATTTGCTTTTTTAAATGAAAGTACAAGCTTTAACCCATCAACTGTATTTGTACTATTTACTACTAAACTATATTGAAAACTATTTAAAAATTTATGTTTATGTAAAATTGATTCCAATTTATGTTTACCAATTTCCATATCTTTAATTGCAGCCATCAATCTTTTTTTAAACTTTGTTTCCCTTGTAATCTGTTCACTGTATAGCAATAATGCTCGTCTAGTATTAGAACCATTTTCTAATTTTGTAACTAAATAATCTAACAAGAATTGTTCATATGGATCAGCGAACATACTCATTACTAAAAGCCTTTTATACTTTTTAAAGTAACTACATAAACAATCTCTCTTCTAACATAAGATTTTGAGTCACTCCCACCAATAGCAAATCCTTCTAAAGGAAGGACACCTTGATACTCTTTTGCATCATCATGAATAATTATTGATCCAACAACAGATGTTTCACCTAATCTTATTTCTCTTGAGATGTTATAACTTTGATCATTATATTGAGGAAGTTGAATTGTTGAATCACCTACTGTAGCTTCAGATATTTTAATTAATTTTTTAATATTTGGAGTAATATTTAAAAATACTTTATCCCTAGAAATTTTTGCCATTGCTGTAACTGAAGTACCATCTTTTATTGTATTTACAGTAGCTTCTGAACTTGTAATTCCTGAATCTGTGATTGTTGTTTCTATTTTCTCTATATAATCTGTATTTTGGCTAATTGATTGAACAGAAGGAATATTATTTTTTAACACTATTACATTTTTAGAATAATTTAGAATTTTTCCAATAGCATTATTAGCTGTTGCTGCTATTTTTAATATATCAGCAGCCCCTTGATTTATATAAGTTAAAGCACCATCTGCTGCTATTCCCTTTGTTATTCCTTGGAGGATTGTAGTATCGGCACTATCAGTTGGATTTTGTGAAATTGAACCTATCCCATATTCTCTATTTTTATTTAGCACTAATTCAATTCTTTCAAACTCTATAGTTGCTTCTTTTGAGAAACTTGATTCATATGCTTTTACTATTGTTCTAACAGCATTTTCAATAGATTTCGTAGATTTTAAAAAAATTAAACCACTTGATTTATCAATATGATATGTAGATATTGTATCAGTTGAAATTATATTTTTTAACATATTATTTAACTCATCATATAAAATTATTTGCGAAGTATTTTGAACTTTACTTTCGCCACTTGTTTCTTTATTTGAAGTTTCACTTGATGATTTAAGATTTAGAAGTGGTATATTTAGTTCAACAACAACATCTTTATATCTTGTAATTCTAATCATTTCTTCATCATAATCAATATCTACATAAACACCTTTTGCATGAGCAAGGGAATTTAATGCATCAATTAAATTTGTAGAACTAATATTTATAATACTATTTTGAAAAGAATCTCTATTATCAATATAATTTCCAATTGATATTTCATATCCTGATTGTGCAGTTATTAATTTGATTAACTCTTCAACCGAAATTTGTCCATTTAATTTAAATGGAATATGATCAATTGATTGTTTTTTTGTTTCACTAATATTTAGAAGTTTAACCAAATAAATAGATCCACTTTTTTTAATAAATAACTCTTTATCTAGAACTGCATTTAGATAGTGATTCAGATCGCTCATATTATGTATTTTTATTCTACTTTTAGGGATTAAGATGTCGCTACTTTTTAAAAAATAAAAATTTCCATCTAGAATTTCCATTTCACTTAAAATATCACCCAAAGATTTATCATCAAGAATACTAATAAACTCTTTTTGTTTTAATCTTTCTGTTATCAAACTATTTGAGTATGACTCTTTTATTTCTTGATAATCTTTTCTATCTAATGATTTTTTTGCATTATCAAGCATTTCGTTATGGTAGCTTTTTGAAGAACATCCAACTAAAATAAAAACTGAAAGTATAAAAAAACATAGATTTTTAATTAATTTAAACATATAATCCCTTATTTAAAATAAAATGCATAATCAAATCCTCCAATATAAGTAGGATACTTTAAGAACAATTTTCCATTATTAAAAAATTCGCTAAATGACATTTGATTTTGTTTCTCGCTATCTTGAGTAATAAACAATTTATTAATAGTAGATATTTTACTGACATCATATAAAGATGTGCTTAAAATAGGTATGCTCCGTGCTGTATTACCCCAACTATACAGTTGTGAAGCTGATCCAATTCCAGTCATTGCACCAACAAAATATTTACCTGTTTCCTTCACTTTAATATGCACATTATCAACTGCCCAAGATTCATCATATAAGTCTTGTCCATAGTCCCATGGATTATCACCATATTCTCCATCCTTTAATTCTCTAATTTTAAATTTAATATTTAGCTTTCCATTAGCATCTAATTTTGTCTTTAACTTATAATGATATTTTTCATCATTATATTTTTGATCACTGTTATAATGTGTTCCTAAATTAAGTGTATATATTCCTGTATCATTTGTATCTGTAAAAGAAGGATGATTATCATGAATAAAACCATCATCAGTAAATAATTCATCATTTAAATAAACATTAAATCTTTCCATATCCCAAGAATCTATTTCATAAAAATCAAATTCTACTTCTACTTCATAATTAGCATATAAGCTTCCTAAATCAAAATCTTTCTCAACTAAATCTTTCCCAATTAAAAATCTACCTAGTACTCTTGTGGGATCAACTCTTTGAGTAATTGGGCTAACTGAATTATCAGGAGTAGTCTCTGTAGCCTGATCAGTTGAAATAGCTGGTTGAGGGATAACTAATGTTGTCATACTAGCATCCGTATACCTTTTTAAACTCCACCCTGTTGTATTACTCTCAAAATCATCAAATCTTTCTTCTAAAATATGATCTAATTTAAAAATTGAAACATTTGAAAAATTTGCATATTTTTTTCCATTTATTGTATTTGATTTTGTATTTAACTCATCAATTGCCCATTGAAAGATGTCTAAATTTACAAGACCAGTACATCTATTACCATTTTTATTTCTACACTCAAGTAAAGCTTGACTTCCTTCAAGTTGCATATTTTCATTTACATATAAATATAATTCTTGTCCATCTTCATCGTAAATAGATACGCTTAGTGCACTACTTGGAACTGATGTTAAAGCTTCAATAGATAAATCATCTTTTGTTCTGTAAAAAAATTTATCAACATCTTTTAACACAAAATCTTTGCTGTTAGTAAATATGGCATCTGGATTAAACTGTTTTATAGAAGATAAAAGTGTTGGTTCATAATAAACAGTCCCATTTGGTCTTTCTCCCCACATCCAAAATAAATTATTTGAGTCAATTGCTCCAAAACCTTTTATATCTCTTAAAGCAAATATTTTTTTAAATTCCACATTTGAATCATTTTTTACTTCTATTGGAGTAAACTGAGTTATAAATTTATCACTACTTCCAATTCCTAATGCACCTTGATAATTTTTACCAAAAGTATAAATTTTGCCTTCATCGGATAAGACAGCTACAGTATCTTCTACCATTACAATATCAGTTAAGTATATTTCAGTTGAATTATTTAATTGATCATCTTTCCCATTTGCAAAAAATATACTTCTTTTTAAAATTGAGGATTCATTAACACCTGGATTCATATTTTCAAAAGTACCATATGTAATTTCTCCATTACAATATAAATCTCCACCGAATTTTTTAGAAACTCCTGATTCACTATAATCAAATATTGGAGAAATCGCACAAACATTTGTACTATTTAATGACATTTTTTCAAATTTTACTCTATAGGGATTGTTATACCAATTTTTTGAACTTCTCTCAGAATCATTTATTTGAACTTTTAACATTACAGGAGTATTAACATAATCAGGAGATAAAGTATTATCTAACTGTCCATAACTTTCTATTCCAGCTTTTTTATATTTGTTATTTCCCCAACAAAAAATATCTCCATTTGCTAGCATACAGCCACCATCTCTTCTAATAACCAAATCTTTTGAGTCAGGAATATAAGATAAAATTCTATCTTCTAGTGTTGTTGAATCTGTTGATGGAGCAGTTAAAGAACTTCCTGTTCCTGATGGTATCCAAGGAATATCAACATCTCCTTGATAATAATATTCATACCAAGAAGCATTTTTCTTTACATATGCCTTATCTCCAATATTTCCTTTCACATATGATAAATCATTTATATCTTCTAAGTATATTGGAGAATTTTGATAAACATCTATAGAAGTTGAACCTTTACAATATTTGTATGTTATCTTTTGATTTTTTAATTCGTAATAATAGTTTGCAGTAGGACAAGATTGATAATCTAAAACAATTTGTTCAGAGTTATTTAATAAATCTATAATTTCTTTTTGAATTTTTGAGTAAATAACTTGGGAACCTTTTATTAAATTTTCTTTTGTAATATCTTTGGGAGGAATTGTATTTACTCTAAAGGTATTATTTATATAAAAATTGTATAAATAATTATATTCTGTATTAAATTCTGTTATATCTTCCATTGCACCAAAAATATATGCATTTTTTTTTGTATCAAACACAACTTTCATATCTTTTAAAGTTATTGGATTTTTTTTATTAAAATTTGCCCCTAAATAATCATCTGTAATTAACTTCGTCCAATCTAAACTTAAATCATTATCACTAACATTTGGAATATCTGCATTTTGAATAATATATTTATTTATAGCTAATGATATATACTCTTCTTTTTGTATTACTTTTTTTATAGCATTCATTAATGTTATATTTTCAGAAGTTGCAAAAATAGTATTTACACAAATTAGTATTAAAAATAAAGTTTTGATTTAATCCGCCTTTAAAATTTGATTATCAATAAGTTTTATATATTTTGCGCCATTTTGAACAAAAATATATGAACCAATTGCTAAACTATCTAATTTTGAATCATACAAAGTTGTTGTATCTTTTACTGTTATATTTCCATTTTCAAATTCTTCTTTATTGTATTCTATCCAACGAGAAGAACTATTATACCATCTAATTGTTTTTAAATTATTATTACAATACTTATTTTCCAATGTAGACACACAATTTTTCTCTATTATATTTGTTTTAAGTATATTAAATATATTTTTTGCCACTTTTGATTGAAAATTTATTTGGATGTATGAATTTGAAATAGTATCACTATCATAATATACTGAGGTCCTATTTCTATATAAATCCCTATTATAAAGTTGAGTAACATAAGGTTCTACTTTTTTAGTAACTGCATATTTAATTTTTAATTCACTTGTATTTTCAAATGAAATTTCTAAACCCATTTTATTTCTTAATGAAAAATTACTTCCTAGATAATCATCTGTAATTAAATCAGTTAAAGTTGGGATTTTAAATTCGCTTAATATATACTCTTCAAATTTCTCTGCAATTTTTTCTTCAATAGAAATCATATTTTGTACATATAATGCATTTTGCTGTTTTAGAGCTAAACTATCATCTGCATTTAAAAAAGAAAAAAAGGAAATCATTATAAAAATTAATTTTATCACTTTAACACCTCAATAGAAGTAGAAGTTTTTACATATTTTGTACCATCAGTATCATAAAGCAATGCGCCTTTTGGTATTGAGTTGAATTCATCATTTGTACTATGTAAATCAGTATCATTTGTAATTATAATTGGGCCTGTTTTAAATTTATCTTTGTAATAATACATAAGTAAATTAGTGTGACTATTATCATCATATATGTATATATGATTATTTTCAATACAATATATTCCATTTGAAATACTACAAATACCTATCAAATCTATAGCCGTTGAATTTAAATTCATTCTTCCATATAAATCATATAAATGTTTTGCAAAAACATCTTCAATCAAAATATGTATTGCATCATTTTGATAATAGGTTCTTTTTCTAAATGTACTACCTTCATATAAGGCTTTTAAGTAGTTGTCTGCTTTTAATTCATCTTTTAATGCATAGCTTATTTTACCAATACCTGGGTCAGAAACTGGTGTTCCAACTATAAAATTATTAAAATAGATAGAATCAATATTTGTAGGGAAACTTGTACCTAAATAACTTGCTGTTTTAAGTGAAGTAAACCCAGAAGAAGGTGGATTAAAATTATCTAAAATATATTGTTCATATGCTCTTGCAATTGATTCCTCACTTTGAACTACCTCTTTTATCTTTTGAATTGCATCTTGTCTTGTATCAAAATCAGTTAAGTCACAATATAAAAAATTATATGAAATTATTAATATTAATAAATATCTAATCATAATTTATCTTTCAAAAGATAATAAAGTTTTGTTTCCATTGAGTTTTCATTTAATCCCAATTTATCTTTTATTCTTTTTTTAAAATAATTTTCTTTTGCTAATTTTAATTCAGCATCAGTTGTTGTCCCAAAATCTTGATATATACTATCATAGGGAGTAAAGTCATTTATTGTATTTGTTAAAGTAGTATCTAAATCTTGGTTATCATACAAAATTTGACTAGCTAAATAATTTACAGCAATTAAAATATTTTTATCTATTTGTTTATCTTTTTCAACTGCATTTTTTTCTATTTTCCCCACTTCAAAAGTGTATTTGTTATCAATAGGTAATACCCCTGATAAATCTGTAACATTTTTTAACTTTGCTTTTAAGGCTAAAAGTTTTATTTTCTCATTTTCATTTAATACTAATTTTCCATCAGCATTTATAAATTCTTCATTTGAAATAGTACTATCATTATTTCTATTTAACAATAATACTTTATCCCAATTGCCACCCTTTGGAAGTTCCGCAATTATTTCGTCTCTTGTTATATCTTTTGGATTTTTGTTATATTGCTTGGCTAAAAGAGTTTTTATATCAGATATTATTTGATAATGCTCTTGTATTTGTTTAGCTTCTTGAATATCGCTATAAGATTTGTACACCGCTGATGCTGAAAATATAGCTGTAACAATAAGTGCTGATGTAAGCCATATATTTCCTAACATTTGTAGTGACCTTTAAAAAATTGTTGGGTTTAAAATAAAAAGTAAATACTAACAATAAGTACTTGATTTTTATTTTGATAATATTTAGGCTAAAGCCTAAATATTATTTAACTACTTCATCAGAGCCAAAATCTTTAAAGTAAATAATAAATTTACCATCAATATTTGTTCCTGATTCTCCATTATCAGCTGGTGTTCTTTTTTCTAATGTTGTTCCAGTAGCATTTCTTGGAGCAGTAGTTCCAGTACTTGCACTAGTTGCCGTTCTATCAATAAATGAAATATCACCTAAATCATTTGCTAATTGTGCTTCTAAAAAAGCTGCATTTCCAGCTAATGTACCTTTCGATAAATCAACAAATATCCCTGGGATATAACCTACCTTATCTGCAACTAATGATAATTCTAAAGCTCCAGCTGTTGTTGTAGCATCACCACCAAAAGATATAGCTTTGTATATGTTATAATCATCTACCGTAGTACCTGTGTTATCTGCAGAAGTTTTAATTTGATCATTAATTTGTTCTGCAAAATAAGCTAAATTTGCTAATCCTTCAAGAGTCGTATATTTATCAGTTGTAACAGATGTAGCTGCGCCAATTTGTTCTGATTTTGCTGCAATTTTAAGACCATCTCTAATATTATTGATCTCAGTAATTACACTTCCTTTTTGTGCAACACCCTCAATCTTATCACCTGTTCCACCAAATGTTTGGAACATATAAATCATTGCTCCAACAACTACGATTACCATTGCTATCAACTGTGGCATTTTAATCCTTTTTTTTTATTAAATTTTCCTACCAACCTACCAAAATTATCGACAATTTATTCTAATATAAACTGCACCTACTAACTATTTATATACTATGCAAACGAAAAGACCATCTGTATTACTACCTGAACTATTTATAAAATCACTAGTAGCATCTTCAAAAACATTACTTAATGTCTCAAAAGTTCCAAACAAATTTTTTTCACAAAATTCTCTACCAATAAAACCTTCTGAAAATACAGCTTTACTCATAAGTCCCGCATTCCCTCGAATATCAACTAATACTTTATACGAACTTGAATCTGCTATATTTGGTATTAATTGCCAAATAACTTTACTGTTAGGCAAAGTTGTTGTTGTTTTTAATTTTTCCAAGGTAGTTGACGTACTTGTAACTGTAGATGGAGTAACTGCCATACTCGCAAGTAAAATTCCACTATTCCCCAATTCAAAAGTACTTAAATCACTCAGATTTCCACCTGACTCGATATAAGTATTAACAAATCCATCAACTATAGAAAACATAACTCTCATATTTTCTAATTCAGCTTTTATAGTACTATCATCAGCTTCATATCTAGTAAATAATATAACCATAGCTGTAACAACAGATATTATTGATGCAACTAAATATGGCATTTTATTCCTTATATATACTATAGATAATATTCTACTATACTAATATTATCATATGTAACATTAAAAGTTAGCTTAAAGTAAAATTATTTTTTATTATTTGTATATTTAATAATATTTTATATTTGTAAAATAAGCTACTAAAGCACTATTCTAAAAGTATTTTTTCCATTTTCTTTATAATTATAACTTTATTTACTTTTACTTTCAAAAATTATATCAATAAAATATATACAAATTAAGTTAATTTTAATAATTGGAGAGTAGGAAGCCTAGAAACTTAATTCTAGTTTTTCTAACTCTTGTTGGATATCTTCAATAGCATTAATACTATTTATTAATCTATCAAAATTTGATTTTTTATCTTCAATAAATGTATTACTTTGTTTAGAAGTTGAATGTATTTTTAAGAAAGATTCATTTATATCTTCCATATTTTGAGAAACAGTTGATAGTTTTTCACTTGCAGTGTTTATTACTTCTGAAATATTTTTTATTCCTTTAATAGCTACATTAACAGAAGCATTACTTTCCGTTAAACTTGTTTGTGTTTTTTTAGCAAGTTTCTTAACCTCATCTGCAACAACTGCAAATCCATTTCCATATTCACCCGCTCTTGAAGCTTCAATCGCGGCATTAAGTGCAAGAAGATTAGTTTGGATTGCTATTCCTGAAATTGAAGATAATACTTTTTTAATATCTGCTGCATTATTTGTTAGAACTTCCATATCTGTCACAAGATCATTATTTTGTTCAACATTATGCATAATATCTTTTGTAAATAAAACAAATTTTTCTAAAACATTATCAATTACTTTATTTCCTTCAGTAGTATTTTCATAAACAAAATTTAAAATACTTACCATATCTTGAATTAAAGGGAATGTTTTTTTAAGATTTGCTAATAATGCTGTTCTAACTTTAGATAATAGTTGATATTGATGAATTTCTCTCTCTTTAAAATAAGAACAATATGAAGCATATCTATCTACAAAATTATCTGCAAATTCATCATAAAAATCACTATCTTCTGAAACTTCATAGAAGAATAGTGCTGTTAAAGTTTGATTAATATTTAATCCTAGTAATTCTCCAAATGTAGAACTTCCAGCTAAAGGTATATCATTAAATGTTTTTAATGAATTAAGATTTTGAGCATTAAATAACCTTCTTAAAATACAATCATTAAAAATTGCTCCAATTGGTTTTTCTTTTTTTGTTGAAGAATAAACTTTAAAATCTCTATCTGTTTGAGAAACAAACTCTTTGTTCTTAACAAGATATAACATATCCCCAAATGAAATATCACAGAAAAATGAGATATTTTTATTTTCAATATCCAAGTTTGCAACCGATCTTATATATAATTCATCATCAACTTTAACAGCAAAATTATAGTCTGCTAATATTTTTGGTAATTCATCAAGTTTACATTGAAATGTTCCACAAAGTGCATCTACGAAATTTACAATTTTATTGTCATTAGGATTTAAAACACTTTGAACACTTCTTTTTAACATATTAGATTGTGCAATTAAAAAAGACACGTTAGTCTCATCACAGCTTTGTGATTTAAATACACCATATCTAATGGCTGGTTTTAACTTCACTAACGCAACAACAGCTTTATGTCTAACTGGTTCACTATTATTAAATATATATGTTTCTTTAAAATCAAGTTTACCACCAGCAGAACCACCTATTAATAAACATGGTAATTTACCACTTTTATAAACAGCCTCTGTAAAAAAACTTTCACTATTTGATAAACCATCAACAAATGTCAAAGCAAAAGAATGTTCATGATTTATTTTAAATGGTATATTTATTCTTTTTATTTCATTACTAATCTTATCAATTCTCTCTTTATGTGAAATTGTTTGATTTGCAATATTCTCACTAAAAAGAGGAACAGTTAGTATCTCAACTTGATCAATAATATCTTCACTAAAACTTTGTAATACGATATTATTCCAAGTAGAACTTGCGTCATGATAAAGTGCATCTCTTTTTTCATTTAAATTAAATGTACATAACTCTCCAGCTGTTGTAGAAAGCAATAATTTTGTAGATGATGGCAATAAAGATTTAATTTTTCTTGAAATTGAATCAAAATTAATATGAGGAGAAATAAATCCTAATACTAATTTGGGTGCTGAATCGTTTTCAAAATTTAAACTTTTGATTATTTCTTCATTTAGCTGATTTTCGTTGGTATCGACTATCTTTATAAATTTTGAACTAGAATTTTGCATGGTAAACTCTTTATTTTTAGTTTTGAAAAATTATTTTAATTTTCATTTCCAATATGTTACCCTATTTTTATAGCATTTGTGAAGCAATTTTTATATTATTTGAAATTTTATATATTTTGAGGAGTTAAAAAAAGAGTATGGCACGCCTGGTAAGATTCGAACTCACAACCTACCGGGTCGAAACCGGTTATTCTATCCAGTTGAACTACAGGCGCATTTGAAGATTGGAATAATATCACACTTAAAATTAAAAAAAGATATTATCCAATACTATTAAAATAAAGAATACTATTCCTAGATATCCATTAACTGTAAAAAAGGCTTTATCTATTTTTGTAAAATCTTTACTTACTAAATAATGTTCATAAGCTAGCATAATAGCACTAAGAATTACAGCAAGATAAGCAAAAA
>Ga0193956_1000887_pt1 | contig 12631 bp, 9 predicted proteins | sample BB_7_MG_FD_140358 | JGI IMG/M metagenome (GOLD analysis project Ga0193956, IMG submission 140358) | Microbial mat bacterial communities from the Broadkill River, Lewes, Delaware, United States - BB_7_MG | ecosystem: Environmental > Aquatic > Freshwater > River > Microbial mats | place: USA...
AACACAGTTCTTTTATCAAAATACTGTGATGAATATTTTAGAATAAAATTTTATTTTTATATAAATTATAATTTAGTAGCTGCCATTGGCAAGTAATTTGAAAACTTTTGTCTGATTTTTTTATTAATTGGATAGAAGTTTTTTACAATTTATACAACATAGTAAATCAGAAATATAAAAACAAAACAGACGAAACACCCATTTGGGGCGATTGTTCTCTCAATCATATAGCTAACGCAATATAAATCACTGACACACAATGGAGTGATTGAAATATAAACTTAAAACAGATGAAAAAAAATAGTGTTTTGATAATATTATTATCAATAATAATGATTGTTATTTATTCAAGTTGCAACGAAAATCAAAATCTTGGTCTTGATATTTTACCAGAAGATGATTTATTAAATGCCACAATTTCAGACACCTTTGAAATAGAAGCATACACCGTAAAATCAGAACATTTGTCCACCAGCTCAGGAACTACACTTTTGCTTGGCTCTTTTATAGACCCTATTTTTGGAGGAGTAAAATCAAGTTTTGCTGCACAATTTCTTCAAACAACATATCCCTATTTTCCGGAAGACATAATTTTAAATGATTTCAAATTATACTTACCACTAAAAACCGACGACAAATATCTTGGAGACATTTCAGTTCCGCAAGAGTTTTTTGTTTACCGACTTACAGAAACTTTAAGTATAGATAGCGTTTATTATTCTAATGAAAACCCAAGTGATTATCATCAAGGAGAATTGATAGGACAAGCCACAATAACCTCCACAGATACTGTCACGGTGTTAGCTATAACTTTGAGTGATGAACTTGCGATGGATTTTATTGATAACGAGCAAACCTATTTTTATACAGGTTTAGATCAAGCGTTTTACGATGTTTTTAAAGGAATATATGTAACTACAAATGACGAAATTAACGATGCCGCAATTTATAAAATAGATTTTACTTCGTCAGAATTTAGAATGCAATTAGATTATCACCGAACTTCAAGCCCAGATACAATAGAATATACATTGCCAGTAAAAACAGTTTCATATTATGGAGAAAACTATTCTGCACGATTTTCTGTTTTTGAGCACGACCACACAAACGCAGTTTTTTACGAGCAACTCATAAATCCTTTTACAATACAAGACGACCTTGCTTATATTCAAGCAATGGGAGGCACAAAAGTTAGGCTAAATTTTATAAATTTGTCAAAATTAAACGAAGATAAAAATGTTGTGATAAATAAAGCCGAATTAGTTGTTAAAACTGATGAAAATCAGACAAATCAAACAAATTATCTTTCAATAGTTGGATATACCGAAGACGATAAAATAGTATTTTTTGAAGATTTTTATAACACATCAACAGGCGATTATTACGGAGCAACTTTTAACGAAGATGACAAAGAATATCGTTTTAACCTCACAAGAGTAGTTCAAGGCATCGTAGATAATGAAGAACAAGATTTTGACTTTTATCTCGTGGATAAAGCTGCATCATACGATTACAATAGCACCGTTATTACAACAGCAAGCCACGAAAATAAAATGAAGCTTGTTATTACTTATTCAAAATACAAATAAAAATAATAGTTTTAAACATTTAGTTTTTTTATCAATTAAATAGAAACTAAACATTCAAAATTTTTATAAAAATGTCAGGTAAAAAATATAAATTTGACCCAGAATCGCTTAAATATCATGAAGTTGATAGCAAAAAACAAAAAATTATAAAATCTATAATTTCAATTTTTGTATCTACAATTATTGTTGCTATAGTTTTGTATATTGCCATGGCTTATATTATTGAAACACCAAAACAAAAATCGCTAAAAAAAGAGAACAAAAAATTAGAAGAACAATACGAATATCTTATAACAAAATATGGGCAAACTGAAAAAGTGTTAGAAGAGCTAAAAAAACGAGATGCCAATATTTATCGAGCAATTTTTGAAGCAGAACCCCCAAGTTCTGTTAATAATTCAACAGATTTTAGCCTGTTAGACTCGTTAGATGATGCAACTTTATCTAAATTAAACACCGAATTAATAGACAAAACTCTGGAAGGTGTGAAAAAAGAAAAAGAATCTTATAACGAACTAATAAATCTTTTTCAATCTAAGAAAGAAGACCTAAATAATATTCCAGCAATTCAACCAATTGAAAATAAAAACCTTAAGAAGGTAATATACGGATATGGAAATAGAATAGACCCTGTTTATAAAACTCCATCTTTTCATTCAGGAATTGATTTTGCCGCACCCAAAGGCACACCAATTTTTGCTACTGCCGACGGAAAAGTAACAAGAGCAGACAACAAAATAAGAGGCTATGGAAAGCATATCCGAATAAATCATGGAAACGATTTTGAAACACTCTATTCGCACCTTAGCGAAATGGACGTTAGGGTAGGACAGAAGGTTAAAAGAGGCGAAATTATTGGCTATGTGGGAAATACAGGAAAATCTCTTGTCTCCCATTTGCACTACGAAGTTATTTTTAAAAAAGAACCAGTAAACCCAATACACTTTTTTTTCTTAGAATTAGACTCTCGTCAGTATTCCAAAATAATTAGAAGTGCATCAAGAAGCGGAATTAGTCTTGACTAATAAAAAGTTTTATTTATATTTGTTCATATATTTACTAAAAAAATGCAAGAATTTAATGATTTTGCAATAAAAAATTATAATCAGTTTTGCGAAAATAAAATCACTGAAAGACGATTTAAACATAAAGATTTGATTCCTTTAATTCAAAAATTAGAATCATTTTTTGAAATAAAAAAAATTGGAAAATCTTTTGAAAATAGAGAAATATTTAGAATAAAAGTTGGTTCAGGAAAAACAAAAATTCTTCTGTGGTCGCAAATGCACGGCAACGAATCTGTTGCAACTTTGGCTATTTTAGACATTCTTAATTTTTTTAAAAATCCAGACCATCAAAAACTAATACAAAATATTTCGCTCTATTTTATTCCAATGTTAAATCCAGATGGTGCAGAAAAATTTAAACGACGAAATGCACAAGATATTGATTTAAACAGAGATGCACTTCGCCAATCTGCACCAGAATCAAGAATTTTGTTGGAGCAAATAGCAGAACTAAAACCCGATTTTGGCTTCAACCTCCACGACCAAGAAATATATTATGGAGTAGAAAAAACTTCTAAAAATACAAATATTGCCTTTCTTGCACCCGCTTACAACTACGAAAAATCAATAAACGAAAGCCGAAAAAAATCTATGCAAGTGATTGTAAGCATGAATAATAGGCTTCAAAAAATAATTCCAAATTCTGTTGCAAAATATTCAGATGCTTTTATGCCAAACGCTTTTGGCGATAATATCCAAAAACTTGGAACAAGCACAATTTTAATAGAATCGGGATATTCCAAAGCTGACACGGAACGACAATTTATTAGAAAATTAAATTTTATTAGTATAATTGAGGCATTGTATTCTATTGAAAATAAGTTTTATATGCAAGAAAATATTGATAATTATTTTCAAATCCCAGCAAATAGAAAAGATGCTTTTTTTGATTATTTATTAAAAAATGTTACAATACAAAAAAATAATAAAAAATATAAAACAGATATTGGAATTAGCAGAAATAAAGCTGATAGAGAGGATTTTACAGACTATGAAAAAGACTTTTTAATATGGGAAATTGGCGATTTGTCTAACTACAATGGGTTTGAAGAGATAGACCTTGAAGGCAAAATAATTACCGACAATGAAGGAAAAATAATGAAAATGAAAAAAGCAGATTTTTTGTTAAATAAAATATAAAAAGTAAGTGCTTAGTTTTAAGTGGTTAACTGTTAGTTTGCTTTGTATAGATAATTTAACTTTTTTTTAATTAAAAATGTTATTTATTACTTACTTTTGTCATAATAATTTAAGTTTCTATTTCTTAATTTTATTTTTTGTTATTGTTCTTTTATTACAATTTAAAAACTTGATAATTAGATAAATATAGTATTAATATTAAACCAATAAACAACTAATAAACCAATATTCTAATAAACTAAAAAACACCAACAACCCAAAATGGAACACTTATCGGAAAGAATTAATAGAATGGAGGAATCCACAACTTTTGCTATGGCTCGTTTGAGTAAAGAATTGCAAGAACAAGGAGTTGATATAATCAAATTGACTCTTGGAGAACCCGATTTTCAAACACCCCAGCATATAAAAGATGCTGCAAAAAAAGCAATAGACGAAGACGAAACTTTTTATACTCCTGTTCAGGGAAATTCTGATTTAATAACAGCAGTTATTAATAAGTTTAAAAATGAAAATAATATTGAATATAGTGATAATCAGATACTTGTATCTAATGGAGCAAAACACACAATCACTAATATTTTTATGACAATAATAGACGAAGGAGACGAAATAATAATTCCTGTTCCTTACTGGGGAACTTACAAAGAAATTGTAAACTTGGCTCACGGAACACAAGTTTTTGTAGAGGGGCAATTTGATAATCAATTTAAAATAACTGCCAAGCAACTTAGAGATAAAATTACTGACAAAACTCGTGCAATTTTTCTAAATTCGCCTTCCAATCCTACTGGAGCTGCTTATACAAAAAAAGAAATGAAAGAAATTGCAGATATTGTTAAAGAAAATCCCAAAATATTATTGGTCTCCGACGAAATTTACGAACATCTTACATTTGATGGTAATCATGAAAGTTTTGCACAATTTGATTATATTAAAGACCAATTAATTCTTGTCAATGGAGTGTCTAAAGCCTATGCTATGACTGGCTGGAGAATAGGTTATATGGCTGCACCAGAATGGGTTACAAAAGCCTGTAAAAAACTTCAAGGTCAAACAACTTCGGGAGCCTCGTCTATTTCGCAAAAAGCTGCTGTGGCTGCACTAAACACCAAAAGCGATATTTATAAAGAAAGAATTGAAATCTTGAAAAAACGTAGAGATGCAGTTGTAGAAGAACTTAGGAAAATACCAGAACTTAAATTTAATATTCCTTCCGCCACTTTTTATTTTTTTATAGATTTTTCTGCTTTTTATGGAAGATTTTTTGAAAACAAACAAATTAATACCTCCAAAGATATGAGCATGTATTTGCTCAGAGAAGCCAAAGTTGGACTTGTTGCTGGTAGTGGTTTTGGCGTAGATAAGTGTCTAAGGCTTTCTTTTACAGAAGATGTTGCAATCCTAAAAAAGGCATTTGATAGAATTAAAAACGCATTAGATAATTTGAAAAAATAAAAATTTTGAAAAAATGTAAAAGTCAGACATTATTTTATGTCTGACTTTTTTTATGTTTTCAAAAATTAAATAACTTCTCCTACAAAAGTTATTGTAGTGGTTTCTTGAGTATAAATATTAGTGTGTATAACAACCAAGTTTAACGACTTATTATCTGTTAAAGTTCCCGAGCCAGAGAAAGGCTGCTCGTGCATTGCCATATTGGGCGAAATTGAAATTTTTGTAGAGCTTGTTGCTTCGGCATAAATTCCTCCTTCAAATAATCCAGATATTAATAAATCTGTGTCCATTCCATTGTTAGAAATAACTATAGATACGTTTGTTTCCTCTCCATCTATTGTTTTTATGCCAACATAGCTTCCCGTAAAACGCTCGTGTATTGGGTGCACTTTTATTACTTGCTCTGCATAGTCAAATACTCCATATTTTGCTTTTGCTGCTAAGGTTATCGTAAATTCTTTTGTAACAGGCCATTCGGTATTAAAAACATAACTTGGGTCTTTATCCAAAGATTCTTCTCCATCTGGAAAATGCCATTTATACACATCACAATTTACCGAGCAGTTTGTTAAATGAACAGTATCACCAGAATAAATCTCTTGTGGTGTTACTGTAAAACAAGCAACAGGTTCTTTATGGCAACTTTGGACAAGAAATAAAACTATTGCAAAGAATGTTATTAAAAACAATTTTTCTTTTTTTATCTGTTTAAGTTTTGAAATTAAGAAATTTTTAACTTCTGAAAAATTAATCATGAGTATTAAATCTGTTTAAAGTTTATATTTCATGTTCCATGTCTATGCGAGTTTTTGCGTTAGCCATAAAAGTATATGAAAATGGGTATTTCATTATTTTATTTATAACCTTAGGCTTGATTTTCCATTTCATTAATTATCTCATCAATGGTTTTATAGCAATTGGGCATCACGTTATTTGGAATTTGTTTTGTTGTCATATTGGATACAATGTATCTTTTACAAGTTGTGTATTTATCTTTACCTGCTTTGCAATATAACTTTCTGTATATTTCTTCTGATTCTGGACGTTGTAGAACTCCTCCAATAAAAATTGGACACTTTTCTGTTTTTGGGCATAAATCCATAATTGTTTTTTTATTAATTTATATTAAAACAAAAGTAAAAAAAAAAATAATAAAAATCATAATAATTGTTCTTTTTTATACAATAAAAATGATTTTAATGCTTTTTGTTTGTTTTTTGTGAAGTTATAGCTAATATCTTCGGTCAGATATTTTTTTATTTCTTCAAAATTATTTTTTTCTGTTATTCTTTTCTTATAAAAATTTAATACATCATCAATATTTTTAACACCTATTTTTAGGGCGGTATTAAATTGATTTACAAATGTTTGACTAATGTTTTTGTTTGCAGTCCAAGTTGCAAAAACGAAAGGTAGGTTGGTCATTTGTTTCCATTCTTCGGCAAGGTCGTAGGCATATTGGAAGTTTTGTTTTATAGCAAAAGTTCTGTCTCCGATAACTACTCCGGCAGTTTTTTCTGATATTTTGCTTTCATAGCCAATTTCTGCTTTTAGCCATTCTACTTTTATCTTCCAATGTTTTTCGGCTAAAATTTGCATCAAGCTAATTGATGTTCGTGATTGATAGTCAAGATAAGTTTTTTCTATTTCATTAATTGGAACATTGCTAAAAAGAAAAACACTATTTACCTTGCCATCGGCACCAATACAATAGTCCGAAATTATTCTGCTGTTAGGAATTTGTGGCAAAACTGCAACAGGAATTAAGCCTATATCTACCTGATTATTAATAAGTTTGCTTGCACATTGGGCAGGATAATCTATGCTTAAATCTATTTTATTAATTATAGGGCTATGCTGTAATCCATAAATAAATGGAAGAGTATTTATATAAGAAACTGCTGATATTTTCATATAATTTTATAATTGCTCGTTTAGTTTTTCCCAATTTGACATTTCGTTTTCTAAATCTTTTTTAAGTTTTTCGTAATCGTGGTAAATTGCTTCGTCTGTAATATTTTCAGGATTTGACAAAAAATGGTTTGTTTCCTCTATTTTTTGCTCCAATTCTTCTATTCTTTCTTCCGATTTGGCAATTTGTCGTTCAATTTTGGCAATTTGTCTCTGTTTTTCTTTATTTTCAAAATAATTTTGTTTTGAATCCGAAATATTTTCTTCTTTTGTTGTTTCTATTTTTTGTTTTTGCTCAATATCTTTTAAAGTAGTTAGTTTTTTCTTTTTCAAAAAATCGTAAATCCCTGTTTTGTGCTGTTTTATTTTTTTATTTCTAAATTCGTAAATTGTTTCGGTAAGTCCGTCTAAAAAATCTCTATCGTGAGACACGAGAATAATTGTGCCGTCGTATTGCAAAAGAGCTTTTTTGAGAATGTCTTTTGATTTCATATCAAGGTGGTTAGTAGGCTCATCGAGGACGAGAAGGCTGTATGGTTGCAAAAGTAATTTTGCCAAAGCAAGCCTTGCACGTTCGCCACCAGAAAGCACGCTAACTTTTTTTTCCACGTCTTTTTTGCCAAACAAAAACGCTCCAAGAATAGACCTCAGTTTTGTGCGGACATCTCCCACGGCTACATCGTCGAGAGTTTCAAAAACTGTTTTGTTCATTTGCAGGGTTTCGTCTTGATTTTGAGCGTAGTAACCAATTTGTGTGTTGTGTCCAAATTTTAAATTTCCAGTATAATCTAATTCTTTCAAAATCACTTTTGCGAGAGTGGATTTTCCTTCGCCATTTCGTCCTACGAAAGCGATTTTTTCGCCACGTTCCAAAATAAAATCTATGTCATCTATAATAAGATTATCGTCGTAACTTTTACTTAAATTTCTCATTTCTACCACAATAGAGCCTGCACGAGGAGCGGGCGGAAATCTAAAATGGATAGCAGAATTGTCTTCAAAATCAATATCAATATTTTTCAATTTTTCCAATTGCTTTACACGAGATTGAACTTGATTTGCCTTACTTGCCTTATATCTAAATCGTTCTATAAAATCTTCTGTTTCTTTTATTTTTTTTTGCTGATTTTCAAAAGATGCAATTTGTTGTTGCATTCTATCTTTTCGTAGTTCTTTGTATTTTGAATAATTTGCTTTATAATCGTATATTTTTCCCCAAGAAATCTCTACTGTTCTGGTGGTTATGCTGTCCAAAAATTTTCGGTCGTGGGAAATAATTACAACTGCTCCGCTGTAATTTTTAAGATAATCTTCTAACCATTCAATAGACTCAATATCAAGGTGGTTGGTCGGTTCATCAAGTAGAAAAACGTTGGGACGACGCAAAATAATTTTGGCAAGTTCTATTCTCATTCGCCAGCCTCCGCTAAGTTCGTGTGTAGGGCGGTCAAAATCAGACTGTTCAAATCCAAGCCCTTTTAGGGTTAGTTCGGCTTGTGCTTCTATTGTTGCACTGTCGAGCATATTTAGCTTGTCGGAAAGTTCTGTGAAGCGGGTTATTAGTTTCAGATAATTTTCTGATTCGTAGTCTGTTCGTTCGGATATTTCAGTATTTATTTCAGATATTTCATTTTGAATATTTTTAATTTCCTCAAAAGCTGTCATTGTTTCTTGCAAAACAGTTTTTCCTTCGGGGTAAATTGCGTGCTGTGGCAAATATCCTATTTTTACGTCTTTTGGGATAGAAACATTGCCTTCGTGTAGGCTTTGTTGGTTCATAATAACCTTTAATAGAGTTGTTTTGCCTGCTCCGTTGTCGCCCACAAGTCCTATTTTGTCTTTTGGTTTTATTTCAAAAGTTATATTTTTAAAAAGGTCTATTCCCGAAAATTCTACTCGTATATTGTTTAATGAAATCATTAATTTTGTTTTATTGTTTTACTGTTATTATTCTGCTAATTAACAAAATATTTTCTTTTTAAACTAATTAGTAAAAGTATAAAAAAAAGCTGAAAAATAAAATTTTCAGCTTTTTTTATGTTATTTAGTATGTTTTTTTGCAAAAAATATAAGATTAAGTTAAGATGTTTATTTTTTAATTTAAGATATTTTAAATATTTTACACAAAAGTGGGTTAAAAAACGTTAATATTGAAATTGTATAAAATAAAAAAACTTTGTATTTATGTTGTTTTTGTGTGATTATTTGTGTGTTTCAAATGAGTTTACTGTTTTTTCAAACTATAAGAAAGCGTTATTTCGTGTGCTCCTCCCGTTACTCCTACTAATTGGGAAATTACAAAATCGTAGGAGTATTTTAAAGATATTCCTGAATATTTGAATCCTATAAGCGTGGTAACTGCGTTGCTATTGAAAAATGAATCGCCAGCTGTTCCAATAGACATGCCACTAAAAGTTAATCCTCCGATAATGAACTTGTTATTCCATGTTGCTCCTAAGTCTATTTGGTCAAATTGCCCGAATTTTTTGTATAAACCATGAAGGGTTATTGCTTCTTCTAAATTCCCTTTTGGGTGAATAATATACCCACCATTTGCAATAAATTGAATTGGTTGTTTTGAATTTTCTCTATATAAACTCTCTTTTGGCATTAATAAATTGCTTGCTCCCATTCCAAACCAATAATTATTTCCGTATCCAAGCACTGATGCTCCTGCGTCTGGATATATTACTTTTTCATTACCAGTAGGTTGTATTGTTGTAGTAGTTCCTCCTCCATTAAGTTGGTCTCTCCATGTTAGGTTTTGCCAATCTATACTCATATAATTAAAACTAAATTGTGCTCCTGGTCTGATGTGTAATTTTTCATTTATTTTAAAATCGTATGAATACATAATTTCAAAACTATTTTTTGACAAATTAGACTCGTTGTAGCGAAGAAATTGAATGCCTACTCCACTGTTAAAGTTTGCAAGCTGGTGTTCTGCACTTGCCTGTATTGTGGTATAAGTGCCTGGCACATTGGGATATTGGTCTCTATATTTGGTTGTAAACTTTGTGCCGTCGTAACCTGCAAAAGATGGCATAAGCACCGTTGAGTTCTGATAATCTGAAAATCTGTATTGCGAAAATGCTAAAGAGGTTGTTAGCATTAATATTATTAATATTGATATATGTGGTTTCATATTATTTGTTATTTTTAGAGTTATTTATTTAATTTACAATTATTTAATAAGTAAAATACTTCCTACATATTTAAAAAGTTCTCCATTGGTAAACCGACCTTCGGCTTTATAAATATAAGCTCCCATTGGAGACATTTGTCCATCAATGTATCCGTCCCAACCGATAGCAACGTTGTCTGTTCGGAAAATCATAACTCCTTGTTTGTTAAATATTTCCATAGTAAATTCTTCTACGCCTTTGCTTACTGGAATAAATACTGAATTTGTATTTGAAATGTTTGGTTCGTAACCTCCGTTTCCGCCATTTGGGTCTGGTGCAAAAGCATCTGCAAAAAGAATTTCTCCTTCAATATCGTCGTTTACAGATAGCATTTCGGATAGGGTAAAGTTGTTTTCACATTCGTTTTGGTCTGTAATTGTTATAGTTAGATAGTAATCTCCTTCTTTTGAATATAAATATGATAATTCTTGACCTTGTAGAATATTATTATCTCCAAAATCCCAAGAGAATGTATAGTTATTTTCATTATCAATATTATAAGTTACTAATAGGCTGTCTTTTGTAGATAAGTCTGTTTTATTTACATAAATTAAATTTTCGTCTATTTCAACTCCATTAATTTCAATAGTATCAGTTCTTATGTATGTGTAGCTCCAAGGCGGAATAGAGCCTTCTCCTGATGCAAATAATTTAGCAAAATATTTTCCTGCTTTTGTAAATTCGTATATTGGATTTTGTTCAATTAATTGGTCTAATGCTGTTTCATCTCCTTGTTTGTATATTTCCCATGTGTATTCAGAAATATCTGGTGTCGTAAATTCTGTATTTGCCCAAAACTGATGTGAGTATGGTAAGCAGCTTTTTTCTGAAGCTGCTTCTACTGCACTTTGTGGAATGGGTGCATATATTGTAAATTCTTTTGACGAATCTGCCGAACATTGTCCGTTTGTTATGGATAGAGTAATAGTGTAAGTTCCCCAATTATAATAAGACGCAGTGAAGAACTCCTCAAAATTTCCGGCAGGTGGTGTAACTCCATTTCCAAAATCCCAAGAGTAGGCATCTTCTCCCCATGTGGGGCTTGATGTGTTTTCTATTCCAATAATTGTAGGATTTGTAAATTCTTGCCCTTGACCAGAAATTTCAAAACCAACATAAGGCACAGGAAAAACTGTAATAGGTTTGGTAATTTCTTTTGTGCAAACTAAATTATCATTAATTCTTAAGTGAGATACCATTCTAACATTATAAATTGAGTCGTGTGGTTGAACTGGGTTTTCTGGATTATAAGGAGAAATTGGATTTACAAAAGTTTGATTTATAATTTCATCATGTCCAACATTAATTTGTGAGCCTAAATTTCCATCAAAATACCAGTCGTATTCTGTTCCAAAAATTTCGTTGCTTGTTGTGTTTGTTAAAGTTGCTTCAAAAGGGTGGCAACCTTCATCTTCTGGGTTTGCAGTAAAATCAGGTTCTGGCATATCATAAAAATAAAGATTTACATTACTAATTGCAAAACACGATTCGCTTCCGGGATAATCAGTTCTTTCAACTTTCCATCGTAGAGTTGTAATACCTGGTTGTCCTTCGTATAAATTTGTAATATCTGTATTTTGTGCAGAGCTATTTGAAACAGCTCCGTTGCCAGCAATTATATCCCAAGTTCCAGTCCAATTCTCATTAGCAGGTAAGTCAGAATTTCCTAATACAGATGAAGCATTAAGTTGTGTATTATTTTCACATAAATCTTGGTTGGTTCCTGCATTTGTTTCAAAAGAGTAGTTGTAAATGATAACTTCGTCGTAGGTTGATACTCCATTGCGTTCTTCATTCCAACGCAAAGTTAAAATTCCGGGAGCAATATTTATAACGTCTATATTTGGATTGTCAATACCTCCTACAAAATCGCAGTTTCCTGAAGTTATAGACCAATATGCAATAGTTCCTGCAGATGGTGAAACTGCATCCATTCGTGTAGAATCTCCACAAATAGTTTGGTCTTCTCCTGCATGATTCTCATTAGGATAACTAATATATGTTATAATTACATCATCATAAGCATCGCAACCTGTGTTGTTGTCATATACATACCACCTAAAAGTATTTGGTCCGTATCCTAAATCTGTAACAGTTGCTTGGTTGTTTGCATAATCTCCTCCAAAATTTCCTGCTCCTCCAATAATACTCCAAGTTGCTGTTTGCCCTGCATCAGGTTCAAGTGCTTGCATTGTTGCAGATGAGAGAACTACAGATTGGTCTGGACCCGCAGAGGTATAAAAAATATTATTTGTTATAGTTACTTCGTCTGAAGTTCCGT
>Ga0193956_1000888_pt1 | contig 12630 bp, 9 predicted proteins | sample BB_7_MG_FD_140358 | JGI IMG/M metagenome (GOLD analysis project Ga0193956, IMG submission 140358) | Microbial mat bacterial communities from the Broadkill River, Lewes, Delaware, United States - BB_7_MG | ecosystem: Environmental > Aquatic > Freshwater > River > Microbial mats | place: USA...
TAAATTTAAAAATCACAATAAGCCACCAAATAATTTAAATAGATAATATTGTAACTAAATAAAGATTAAAATAATTATTTATCCTTGTGTGTAAATATATTATTAAAATAATTATTTTTTATAAAATTCTCACATCTTTGTATATAAATATCATATATATTTTTTGATTTATAATTTTTATTAAGTTCTTGAAATAAAATAAATGCTTCTTCTATCTTTTTATCAGTAAATAGCGCTATTGCCTCGTGATAAATGTTTAGTTCTTCTTTAATCTCATCATTACTATCTACTAATACTTCCCAAAGTTTTATAGGATTTTCTTTTCCTTTTACCTTTACATAGTCTAAATATCTAAAAGTATAATCTTTTGTAAGTTTTTCTTTTGTATCTTCTGAAATAATTAAACTTACATCATAAAATTTGCATAAGGATTCTATTCTTGAACCTAAATTTACACTATCCCCAATAATAGTATAATCACTTCTCCCAATACTTCCTATTTCTCCTACAGTTGCTATTCCTGTTGTTATACCAATTCCAATAGCTATTAAAGGTTGATTTGTTATTTCTAAATTTTTGTTTAGTTCTTTTAATTCATTTAATTGTTCTATTGCACTAGTTACTGCTTTATCTGCATGATTTTCTATATCAAAAGGAGCATTCCAGTAAGCCATGATTGCATCACCAATATATTTATCAATAGTTCCTTTATTTTTTGTAATAACTTCACTCATTGGTGTCATGTATTGATTTAAGTATTTAATTAAAAGTTCTGGTTTATTTATTTTCTCAGAAATATTTGTAAACCCTCTAATATCACTAAAAAAGATAGTTACTTCTTTGTTTTGTGCTTTTAGACTATTATCATCAATATTTTTTAATAATTCTTCCATAACATCTTTTGATACTTTAGAAGCAAATTTATTTTTAATCTCTTCTTTCTTTTTGATTTCATAAAAATATCCAATGATCAAACTAATAATCCCACTTAAAATTATTGAAAATATTGGAAATAAGATATTTAAAATGATACCTGTATTAAACATTAGATAATAAATATAATAAAGGGAAATGAATAAAAATGAAATAGTAAAAATAGGAGTTAACCAAATAGGAATTTTTTTAATGATAAAAAATGTAAAGAAAGTTAAAATGAAGATGATTACAATATTAGCACCATCCATCCATGAAGCTCTATATATAAAGTCTTGAGAAATTATATTATCAATTGCATTTGCATGTACTTCAACTCCTGGGAAAACTGATTCAAAAGGAGTTGCTCTTAAATCCATAAGTGCTGCAGCTGAAGTTCCAACTAGAGCTATTTTATTCTCTATTTCTTCTTTATTAAAACTATTATTATAAATATCAAGAGCAGAGATATATTTAAAGCTTTTTTCTTTTCCTCTAAAATTGATTAATAATCTTCCATACCTATCTGTTGGAACTATAAAGTCACCTAGTTGTAAGTTTCTAACACCATTTTCATCATAATTAATTGTAACTCTTTTTATTCCTAACCCAATTCTAAGAGCTTCAAGTGCAAGAGAAGGATATATCTCATCATCATAAGAGATAATCAAAGGTACACTTCTAATAATTCCTGAATCATCAGGAATGTTATTGAAAAATCCAGAAGAGTAAGAACTATCTTGTAAAATTGGAATATTTAAAATTGTTCCTTTTGCTTTTATTAGAAAGTTTTCTTCAATATTTTTATTTTTTTCAATAAATATTGTTTGAATTGCAGGTGCAGATTTTAATATAAACTCTTTGTCTGCAAATTCAAATTGATAACCAAGAATAGTAGGTGTATTTGCAATAGCTTGTGCAAATTCTAAATCAAAATTTGGAAGATTCTCTTTTTGTATATCTAATTTTTTAAAAATTTTGTGTGGTGAAGTTCTATCTTCTTCTGCAAAAACAATATCGAATCCAATAATTGCAACTTTTGCATCATTTAAGTTATAAAGAATTTTTGATAAAACATCCCTTGACCAAGGCCATTGTCCCAATGTTTTAAGTGACTTTTCATCAATATCAATGATTACAACACTATCACTTTTAGGTTCTATTTCACCTCTAATATTAAACATAAAATCTCTTAATCTATTATCAATAGAGGAGGGTAGTTCAGGAAAATAGATGTATATACTACTAATAAATACTGAAATTAAAAAAGCTATGATGATAGATTTATAACTTTTTTTTAACATACTATTTTTCTAAATCTAATTGTTCAGCTTTTAATTCTTCTTTTGAATATTTATGAAGAATTTTATGATTAAAGAAAAAATCAATTAATGTTTTATCTAATTCTCCTCTATTTGCCATAGATGTTAATATTAGTTTTACATTTGATAATTTCATTGCTTCTTTATATGGGCGTTCAGACGATGTTAATGCTTCAAAAATATCAGCTAAAATCATAATTCTATCTTCAAGTGCAATTTGTGATTCAGTAAGCCCTCTTGGATATCCTTTTCCATTTAACTTTTCATGGTGATTACAAGCTATATTTAGCACGTCTTTATATTTTTTAGGGAAAGGAAGCCCTGAAATCATATCAAGTGATAATTGCGCATGATTTCTTATAATATCAATTTCTTCACTTGTTAGAGTACCTTTTTTAATTGATAAATTATAAAACTCATCCTCTGATAATATTGGTGTTTCTATTCCATCTTTAGTATAAGTGATTTTAGAGATTTCATTAAGTTTTGCAATATCCTCTTCTTCCATAAATTCAGAACCAATATTGATTCTTTTTATAAAATCTATATTTTCATTTAATTTATTAACTGATTCTTCAAAATTCTCTTTTGAAATTAGTTTTTTTAAATAGTTGATTTCTAAATCTTTTTTTATTAATTCAATTCTTTGTTCAACTAATTCACTTCTATCAAATATTTTTTCTAATTTTGTAGCTTTATCAATAACATATTCTGGCATAGAAATTTTACCAATATCATGCATCCAAGCAGCAAGGGCTATTTGTTTATAGTCATTAGTTGTATATTTTACATCTTTATAGATTGTTTTATCGTCATTTATTGCTTTTGCAACAAGTAATGCTATTTTTTCAACTTTCCCAATATGGTCACTTGTATATGGTGATTTAGCATCAATTGCTTTTGCAATAGTAGCAACAAAGGCATTTATAAAATCTTCTAAACTATTTATTAAATGCATATTTGTTAAAGCCATTGCAGCTTGTGAAGCTAATGATCTTATAATCTTTTCATCGAGTTTATCAAAATCAATTATTGCACCATTTTTCTTTTTATTTATTAGTTGTAAAACTCCAATAACATCATCTTCATGATTTATCAAAGGAATAACTAACATTGATTTTGATCTATATCCAGTAGTTTTATCAAATTCTTTTGTACCATCAAATTTATATTTTGTTGAAGTATATACATCATGTATATTTATAATTCTTTTTTCATTGCAAGCTACAACAGCAACCATACTATTATTTACACTGTTATCTTCTAAAAAGATTGGTAAACTTGGCCAATCAATATTGTTTTTTGTTCCACCCATATTTATATTTAATTGGTCATTTTGTACTACTTTAAAATCTAGATTTCTTTCATCTTTTGATTTGATGTATAAAGTTCCAGCATCTGATGATGTTAATTTTTTAGTTAGTGTTAGTATATTTTCTAAAAGTTTTTCTTTATTATGCTCAGATGTTAATTCTTGATTTATTTTCATTATCTCTTCAAATTTGTTTTCACTGATTAAATTTGATTCAATGTTCCCTGTATCAATATGAATTACATCCCCTTCATTTAATATTTTTCCTCCAAAATCTAATATTTTGTGTTTTTTAATATCTTTTTTTAATTCATTTAAAAAAGTAGGTTTTAGATGGTATAAAAATATAGAAATATCATTTCTTGTTAGATTTTTTAATTCTTCACTGATTAATTGAGGAGTTAAATGGCTTGTAAGTTTTGCTAAATCATTTAACTTATCAGGAAAAGAACACTCTAATAAAATAGCTTTTATATTTTTATTCTTATTTATTTCATCCCATATTATAGGGTTTTTATATGTATCTCCACTAATAATAAAACCTTGCTCAGCTTTTGTTATTACAAAACCACATGCCCCTTCTATATGAACGGCAGGAATCGCTTTAATTGAATAATCGTGAATATTTATTATTTCATTTACTTCTATTTCTTTTAAGATAAGTGATTTTTTTTCACTATTAACAAGATTAATTTTTGTGAAATCAGGCCAAACTAAATCATTAAATGAATGATCTCTTAAAATTTTAATTGTTTCCTTTAAAGCATAAATAGTGAGAGGTTCTTTTCTTTTTTCAAAAAATGTTTCAATTATAAATGGTAGGTCTGTTATATGGTCTGCATGAGAGTGTGTTAAAAAAATATGATTGACGTATAAAGCATCTTCTCCCAATGCATTTAAGATATTCCCAGCATCTACAACTATATCTTTAAAAATCTGAAAGGAAGTTGTATTTAAACCTTTTGCTTTGCTTCCACTTGCACCAAGTATTTTAATATAATTCAATAGATAGCCTTATTTAAGTAATTGTTTTTAAATTATAACTAAAAAAGCTTATCTATTGATTATAAATATAAGGAGTTTATAAGAAAGATATATTATTTTTCTAAAGGTAGGTTTTCTTTAATCTAGTCAAATGAAAAACCTTTTTGTACATTTGCTTGATTAAAATCGTTTTTCTTAATGTTCTTCATTCATAATAAAATCATCATAAGGATCCATATGAATATTTATAATCCATTCTCTAGTATTATCTAGTTTTTTGATTTTATTTTCAATAGAATCAGTTATTTTATGAGCTTCCATTAGTGTAATTAGACAGTCAAATACGAGGTGAACTTCAACAAATGTTTGATGTCCAGCTTCTCTTGTTTTTAGCAAATGATAAGTGTTTATTCTATCACTTTGTTTAATAATTTTTTTGATTTCATCAACAATTTCTTTATCAACTGCTCTATCAAGTAAAACTAAAACTCCATCATGAATTAATTCATAAGCAGAGTAAATAATATATATAGCAATTCCACCACCAACAATAACATCAATAATTTCTAAACCTGTGAAATTTACTAATACAAGTGATATTAAAACAGCTGCATTACTATAAACATCGGTTTTATAGTGAAGTGCATCAGCTTTTATAACCATTGATTTTGTTTTTTTTGCAATAATATTTAAGTAAGTAACTAAAGAAATAGTTATTATCAATGACAAAATCATAACAATCATTGAAATATTTAAATAGCTAGATACTTCTCCATTTATAGCTTTATTTACTGCTTGGTAAAGTAAAAAAATACCAGACATTGTAATTATTGTACCTTCAATTACAGAAGCTAATGCTTCAATTTTTCCTCTTCCATAATTAAAAGTTTTATCAGCTGGTTTTTCAGAATTTGAAATTGCAAAATAGTTGAATAGTGAAACAAACATATCTAGTATTGAATCAATTGCAGATGCAAGAACTGCAACCGATCCACTAGCTATTCCTATTACAAGTTTCATAAGAGTAAGTACCGCTGCAACACTTGATGATACAACGGTAGCTTTTTTTTGTAAAGTCATAATTATTTGTTTTCTACGAAATCTTTAATTCTTCTGATTCCCTCTGTAATACTTGCTAAATCTGTAGCAAAAGAGAATCTAACATAACCTTCTGTTCCAAAAGCAAGCCCAGGAACTAGGGCTACACCTTTTTCTTCTAAAAGATCAGAACAGAATTTCATTGAATCATTTGAAACTTCTTTGATATTAATGAAAAGATAAAATGCACCATCAGGATCGATAGTTGATAAACCTTTAATATCATTAAACGCAGCAACTGCGAAGTTTTTTCTTTTTTCAAATTCAACTCTCATCATTTCAATAGTTTCATCCGCATCACCTTCTAGTGCAGGGATAGCAGCATATTGAGTCATTGAGTTTACATTTGATGTCACTTGACCTTGAAGTTTTGTCATAGCCTTAGCTAATGCAACATTTGGAGTTGCAACATATCCAAATCTCCATCCAGTCATAGCCACTGCTTTACTTAATCCATTGATTGTAACTGTTCTTTGGTACATATCTTCAGAAATCTCAGCAGCAGCTGTAAATTTTTTACCATTGTACATAATTTTTTCGTACATTTCATCAGATAATACGATAATATCAGTACCTTTTAAAACATCTGCAATAGCAGTTAATTCTTCTCTTGAATAAACAGAACCAGTTGGATTTGATGGTGTGTTTAAAAGAAGAATTTTAGTTTTTGGTGTAATTGCAGCTTTTAATTGTTCAGCTGTAATTTTGAACTCAGTTGAGTCATCAGTATCAATAAATACAGGTACACCATCAGAAAATTTTACTTGTTCTGGATATGTAACCCAATATGGTGCGGGAATAATAACTTCATCACCTTCTTCAATTAAAACTTGAAAAAGGTTAAATAATGAGTGTTTTGCTCCATTACTTATAACAATGTTGTCTAATTTATATTCTAAATTATGATCTTTTTTTAATTTGTTAATAATTGCTTGCTTGGTAGCGATAATACCCTCTACTGCTGTATATTTAGTATGCCCATCTTGAATTGCTTTAATAGCAGCTTGTTTGATGATTTCAGGAGTGTCAAAATCTGGCTCTCCAGCACTAAAACTTAGTATATCTTTACCTTGAGCTTTAAGCTCTCTTCCTAAGGCAGTAATTGCCATAGTAACCGATGGAGACAGATTCTCCATTCTGTTTGCAATTTTCATTAGCATTTTCCTCAATAAAATTATCATTATATTTTTTGATATAATAGTTCCGGATTTTAACAAAAAATTACTTAAGGAATAGTTTGACTTTTCAAATAGATATTAATAGTGAGAATGTTACTGTTAAATTAGAGCATAGAAAAAATATGAAACACTGTTACTTACGGGTTCTTAACTCAAAAATGGTTCAAATAAGAGCAAATAAATATTTTACTTTAATTGATGCAAAAAATTTAATAGAAAAAAAGAAAAAATGGATTGAAGAAGCTGTTTTGAAATTAGAAAAAAAAGCTTTAAATGATGATGAATTTTTTTATTTAGGTGAAATTAAAAATATATCAGATTTTGATATTAAAAATATTGATGTTTTTTATAAAAAAGAGATAGAAAATTATATACCATTTTTAGTAGATAAATATTCAAAACTTATGAATTTATATCCAACTTCTATAAAGTACCGAAAAAACAAAAGAACATGGGGTTCTTGTAATTACAAAAATGGTTTAAATTTTAATATTTTACTTATGAAGTTTCCAATTGAAATTATGGAGTATGTGGTTATCCATGAATTAGCACATATAAAACATAAAAATCACTCTAGAAAATTTTGGGATTTAGTTGAAGATTATTGCCCTGATTATAAGCAAAGAGAGAGACTATTTAAGAACTTTTTATAATATTTCTAATACTCTCAAATTTTCTATATAGTTTTTCATCTTTTACTTTGTTTTCAAAGATACCATACGAACGCTCTTTATAAAGTGGTTCATGAACTACCTGAGTTGATTTTTTTTCTATTTTATTAGTTATAAAAAAACTAATATCTTCAACATTTGCAATGTTGGATTTTTTTAATAATGATTTTATATCTGCTTTGTTATACTCAAATTCCATTTTATAAACAGGATGGGTTAATACAAAGTAAAGTATTTGGTTTTTTACATAGGCAAACTTTACACCTTTTTTTAACTTTGGAGGTAAAACTTCAATGAAGTTTTTAATCAAAGTAGATGTATTAATCTTCTTGAATTCAGGATTATTTTTAAGATGACTAAGTATTTCATTAATTTTTTTCATACGCTAATTATAGCAGGTTTTATATTATCATTTAATGGTTGTGGTTACAAAGGTGATCCAGTTTATACTCCAAATGATACTTCAAAAGTACAAAACAGTAAAGAAGTGTCAAAATAATGGTTTATGATTATGTAATTGTTGGTGCAGGAATTGCTGGTTTAAATGCTGCAAGATTAATACCAAAAGATAAAAAAGTATTAATAATTTGTAAAATGTCTCCTTGGAATTGTAATACATTTTGGGCACAAGGTGGAATAGCAACTGCTGTTGATGAAGAAGATGTTCCAACTCATATTCAAGATACTTTAACTGCAGGTGTTAATTACAATGACAAAAAAGCAGTTGAACTTTTAAGTAAAAAATCAATTACTGCAATTAGAAATTTAATTGATGCGGGAATGAAATTTGATTTAGATGAAAAAGGCCAACTAGCTTTTACAAAAGAAGCAGCTCATAGTAGGAATAGAATATTACACGCTGATGGTGATGCTACAGGAAGAATGATTCATATGTTTTTACTAGAAGAGTGTAAACATGAAATAATCACACAGGCTGTAGTTTGTGATATTTTAGTTCAAGATGATATTTGTTATGGAGTTCAATTTTTTACAAATGAAACAGACCAAAAAGTTGTTTATGCTCATAATACAATTATTGCAAGTGGGGGCGTAGGTTCAATTTATAGATACCACACAAATTCAACTGCAAATGCTGGGGAAATTCAAGGATTGATTCGAGAAAAAGGTCTTCCTTTAAAAGATATGGAAATGATGCAATTTCATCCAACCGTAGTAAAAGGAACTTCTTTTGCTAGAAAACCTTTATTATCTGAGGCTTTAAGAGGTGAGGGCGCTCATATTGTAGATGAAAATGGATATAGATTTTTATTTGATTATCATAAAGATGGAGAATTGGCACCTAGAGATGTTGTAAGTAGATCTATTTTTAATTATCATAAAAAAACTAACTTAGGAATTTATCTTTCATTTGAAGCTTTTGAAAAATCATTTTTTAAAAAAAGATTCCCAAATATTTATTCAAATCTAAAAGATTTAGGTTATGAACTTCCTTTTGAAAGAGTTCCTATTTCACCAGCTTTTCACTATTCAATGGGTGGAATAGAAACTACACTTGATGCAAAAGTAAAAGGAATGAAAAACCTTTATGCAATTGGAGAAGTTGCTTGTACTGGTGTACATGGTGCAAATAGACTTGCATCTAACTCTTTATTAGAAGCACTAGTGTTTTCTCAAATTGCAATTGAAGATGCAACAAAAAATAATTTTAAAATATCATATGAAAATTATACAAAAAATATAAAATCATATATTCGTAATAAAGAAATTGATAAAGATATCAAAGATAATTTAAGAGAGATGATGTGGAATACAGTTGGTATTGTAAGAAATACTAAAGATTTAGAAAAGTCTTTACACGTTGTTGAAGAATATTTGACTAAAGATGTGGGAAGATTGTTATATCTTAGATTATTAACTGCAAAAGCTATGTTACTTTGTGCAATAGCCAGAAAAGAATCTCTTGGCGCACATTATCTAGAAAATAAATAGTTTTATTTAAAATAAAATATTATTTTTAAGGCTAATTAGGGCAAAATATCTTTCAAATAGTATTTATACGGCACAAGAGAAAGTATAAATTTAAATTATTAAGGAGAATTAATGTTAAAAATTTTAATGACTTTATTAATAAGTTCATTATCGATGTTCGCAAGTACTGCGAGCACAGGTGAAATCCCTGATTTAACTATGACATGGGTTGGATTTGCAACTTTATTCATATTTGTTATAGGATATTATTTTGTAGCTGCGGAAGAAAAATATCTGATAGACAAGGCTAAACCTGCTCTGTTTATTGGTACATTTATGTTTATGTTAGTTGCTTTATATTATTCTTTAAATAATTTAGATATGGATTTAGTTCATACACAAGCACAACATTTGATTTTAGAAATTGCTGAAATTTTCTTCTTCTTATTTGTTGCTATGACATATATTGAGTCACTTTTACATATGGGAGTATTTGATACATTAAAATACAATCTTATTTCAAAAGGATATACATACAGAAAGCTATTTTGGGTAACTGGATTTTTAGCATTCTTTATCTCTCCAATCGCTGATAATTTAACTACTGCGCTTATTTTATCAACTGTTTTAATAACTATTGAGAAAACAAGAAAAGATTTCTTAGTACCAGGTGCTATTAATATTGTTGTTGCTGCAAATGCAGGTGGTGCTTGGTCTCCATTTGGTGATATTACTACTTTAATGGCATGGACAGCAGGTAAAGGAGTATTTACAGATTTCTTATACTTATTCCCTTCTGCAATTTTAGGATATTTAATAACTGCGCTTTTATTATCTAAATTTGTACCAAATGTTGTTCCTGATTTTGATGCTTCAAAAGAGCAAAAACCAAAAATGGCTGAGGGTGCAAAAATTGTAATGTTCCTTGGAGTATTTACAATCTTCTGTGCTGTTATGTCACACCAAGTTTTACATTTACCTGCTATGTGGGGTATGATGTTCGGATTATCATTATTAAAAGTTTATTCTTATGGTTTAAAAAGAAAACATGGTGTAGATCATTTTAATATTTTCCATTCAATGGCAAAAATTGAAAACAACACTTTAATGTTCTTCTTTGGTATTTTAGCTGCAGTTGGAGCTTTATATTTCGTAGGTTGGTTAGGATTAGCAGCTGTAGTTTACGATCCAAATGTACTTGGTCCGACTTGGTCAAATATTGGAGTTGGATTCTTATCTGCAATTGTTGATAATGTTCCTGTTATGTCTGCAATCTTAAAAGCAAATCCTTCAATGGGACTTGATCAATGGATGCTAGTTACTTTAACAGCTGGTGTTGGTGGATCTTTAATTTCATTTGGATCTGCAGCTGGTGTTGGAGTTATGGGTAAATTACATGGTATTTATACTTTTGGATCACATATGAAATATGCATGGACGATATTACTTGGGTATATTGTTTCTTGTAGTGTTTGGTATTTCCAATATCATATTTTAGGTATTTCTCACTAAGACCTAAAATTTTATTAAAAAAGGCTACTAAGGTTTTCTTAGTAGCCTTTTTTTATGTCTGAAATTACGATTATTTATCATTTAACCAATTTTTTACCACTCTTTAGATAGAATATTCAATTAAAATTTGTAATATGCAAGCACAATTAAGTGCTAAATATGAAGGAAAACAATATATGAAACATGTACCAATAGTTGTATTAGATTTTGGTAGTCAATATACTCAAATCATTGCTAGAAAACTTAGAGAATCAGGTGTTTACTCTGAAATCGTTCCTTATAGTGAAAGTATTGAAGATATTATGGCAAGAACTCCAAAAGGAATAATTCTTTCAGGTGGACCAGCTTCTGTTTATGCTGAAGATTCTTATCATCCAGATAGCACAGTATTTGAATTGGGATTACCAATTTTAGGTATTTGTTATGGAATGCAATTAATTTCACAACACTTTGGTGGAAGTGTAATTCCTGCTGATCACCACGAATATGGTAAAGCAAAATTAAAATTTGAAACTGAAAATCCAATTTTCAAAGATACTACAGATGGTCAAATCGTATGGATGAGCCATGGTGATAGAGTTGAAAAAATACCATCAGGATTTGAAAAAATTGCAACAAGTGAAAATTCACCTTTTGCAGCTATTGCAAATACAGATAGAAATATCTATGCATTCCAATTTCATCCAGAAGTTTATCACTCATCTGAGGGCGCAAAATTACTTAAAAACTTTGCAAAACATATTTGTGATTGCGAATCAACTTGGAATATGGGTTCTTTTGCAAAAGAACAAATTACAAAAATCAAAGAGCAAGTTGGTGATAAAAAAGTTCTTTGTGGAGTTTCAGGAGGAGTTGACTCTTCTGTAGTAGCAGCACTTTTAGCAGAAGCTATTGGTGATCAATTAATCCCAGTATTTGTTGATAATGGACTTTTAAGAGCAAATGAAAGAGAGCAAGTAGAAGCTATGTTCGCAGCACGAGGTGTTCCTTTGATTACTGCTGATGCTAGTGAAGAGTTTTTAACTAAACTTGCAGGTGTTACTGATCCGGAAAGAAAAAGAAAAATTATTGGTGAAACTTTTATTGAAGTATTTGATAAAGAAGCAAAAAAACATGATGGTATTGAGTTCTTAGCACAAGGTACACTTTACACTGATGTTATTGAGTCTGTATCTGTAAAAGGACCTTCTAAAACTATCAAATCTCATCATAATGTTGGTGGATTACCAGATTGGATGACATTTGAATTAATCGAGCCATTAAGAGAAATTTTTAAAGATGAAGTAAGACTTTTGGGACTTGAATTAGGACTTCCAAAAGATATGATAGGTAGACATCCTTTCCCTGGACCTGGACTTGCTATCAGAATCATGGGTGATGTAAATAAACCTGATTTAGAGATTTTAAGAGAAGCTGATACTATCATGTTAGATGTTTTAAGATCAACTGGTTACTATGATAAAACATGGCAGGCATTTACGGTATTATTGAATGTAAAATCTGTAGGTGTTATGGGTGATAACAGAACTTATGATAATACTGTTTGTGTAAGAATAGTAGAAGCAACAGATGGAATGACAGCAACATTTGCACATATTCCTCATGATATCTTAGAAACTATCTCAAGAAGAATCATCAACGAAGTTGATGGAATCAACAGAGTAGTTTATGATATTAGTTCAAAACCACCAGCAACTATCGAGTGGGAATAA
>Ga0193956_1000889_pt1 | contig 12627 bp, 15 predicted proteins | sample BB_7_MG_FD_140358 | JGI IMG/M metagenome (GOLD analysis project Ga0193956, IMG submission 140358) | Microbial mat bacterial communities from the Broadkill River, Lewes, Delaware, United States - BB_7_MG | ecosystem: Environmental > Aquatic > Freshwater > River > Microbial mats | place: USA...
AAATAGCTCAAAAGAGTATGTAGTTGAAGCGTATATAGATGGTCTTAAAAGACTTTTACTTCCTAGTTTAAAGCGTGAGCTACTCTCAAATCTAAAACAAAAAGCAAGTGATGATGCCATCAATCTTTTTGGAAAAAATCTTCATGAGCTTTTGATAACACCACCTTTAGTAAACCAAATTATCTTAGGAATTGATCCTGGCTTTAGAACAGGTTGTAAACTTGCTGTCATCGATGAAAATGGACTTTATTTGGATTCAAATGTTATATATCTTTTAAACGATACTAGCAAAGCTGCAAAAATAGTTTTAGATTTAATCAAAAAGCATAAAGTAAGTGCTATTGCTATAGGCAATGGAACTGGTTCTAAAGAGGCTGCTAATTTTATTGCAAACCTTATAAAAGAGAACTCTTTACATGTAAAGTATGCCGTTGTTAGTGAGATAGGAGCTTCTGTGTACTCAGCTTCAAAAATAGCCAATGAAGAGTATGGATTTTTAGATGTAACCATACGAGGGGCTATCTCTATAGCAGGACGACTTCGCGACCCAATGGCAACACTAGTAAAGATAGACCCAAAATCTCTTGGCATTGGGCAGTATCAGCATGATGTAAACCAAAGTGATTTGACTAAAAAACTCAATGCTATCACTTTTAATCTAGTCAATAAAGTAGGCGTGGATTTAAACTCAGCTTCTTATAAACTCCTCTCTTTTGTCTCTGGTATCAGTGAAAAATTAGCCAAAAATATCATAGCATATAGAGATGAGATACAAGGCTTTACATGTAAGAAAGAGCTTTTACATGTAAAGGGTTTAGGAGCAAAAGCTTATGAACAAAGTGTAGGATTTTTGCGTATTAAAAATGGTAAATCATTTTTAGATAATAGTGGTATTCATCCTGAGAGTTATAAAGTCGCAAAATATATAAAAGAGAAGTTTGATTTAGACAAAATAGATACTAATATACTCCAAAAACTCTCACTTGATTTTAATTGTGGCATCGAAAGTTTAAAAGACATCATCATTGAGCTTCAAAAGCCTGGTTATGATATCCGTGAAGAGTTAGAACAAGTCTCTTTTTGTGAAGAAATCAAAAGTATTGAGGAGCTAAAAGAAGGAGATATTGTAAGTGGTGTAGTCAGAAATATCACTGATTTTGGGGCTTTTATAGATATAGGTCTCAAAAATGATGCTCTTTTACATATATCAGAGTACTCACACAAAAGGATTTCTCATCTTATGGATGTCATGCACATAAATCAACAATTTCATAAATTAAGAATATTAAGTGTAGATTTGGAAAAAAATAGAGTATCTATTTCGTTAAAAGATACTCTCTAAGTTCTGGAATGTCTTTAAATGACTTTGTATAATTACTGCTTTTTCCATAGCCCCACGAAGCAAATAGAAAGTCTATATTGGCACTTTTTGCTGCTCCTTCATCTTTGATACTATCTCCTACTAAAAGAGAATGAGCTAATGGGATCTCACTAAGATTACTTATGTGATGTAACATATCAGGGTTTGGTTTTGATTTTTCTACATTATTGGCACCAATTATATAAGAGAAATAATCTAACATACCTTGTCCCTCAAGCATATTTCGTGCAAAAAAATCTGTAGCATTGGTGGCAATACTAAGGGTAAAACCGTTTACATGTAAAGATTTTAAAAGATCTAATGCACCATCATAAGGTTTTACATGTAGATTTGCATTGGCTAGATAATGCTTAGCAAATCTATTTCTATGTTCATCTGTATACTCTGACACATTATAAAGTTTCATTGGCAAATTGATACATGGCTCATTTATAATATATTCTAAATATTCTTTTTCTACACTAGGCAATCCAAAACTTTTTCTTACATGATTTACACTCAAAGTCATGGCATAACTACTATCAAGAAGAGTTCCATCCATGTCAAAAATTACAGATTTCATCATTAAACTTTTAGCCCTAAAACTAACAAATCTTTATCTTCTCCATGTATTTTAGCAATGCTTGGGAAATGCCCCCACTCTTTAAAGCCTAACTTTTTAAATAGTTTTAAGCTCGTAGGATTATCTGCAAAGATAAGGGCTAAAAAGTTTTCTATATTATAATCATTAGCTAAATCTAGTATTTCAGTTAAAAACATTTGACCTAGTTTTTTACCTCTAAAATTAGTATCGATATAAATATTAATTCTTGCACTTTTTTCATAAGCAAGATGTGGATAAAAAGGCTGTAAAGACACCCAAGCTATAATTTTTCCATGATACTCTTTTACCAAAATAGGTCGTTTTTCTTTATCATGAGCTCTAAACCAATCCACTTTTTCATCCGCTGTTACCTTTATACTATCAGCAGTTGATATCCCATCTTCAATAGCTTTATTATATATTTTGACAATTTGAGGTAAATCTTCTATGGTTGCGTTTCTAAAACTTTCTATCATTACTTATCTTCCCTTTGTAATTTTCTATGTATTTTACTATATTTTAAAACTTTTTGTCTATTACCAATCAAGTTTTTTATCTACTAATATGCTTAATAGTTTCGTAATTGTATAATAGCGTATAATAATTAAGAAGGTAGCAAATGTCATTTGACAGATTCAATTTTATAGAGCAAATTAATAAAATCTTAGAAAAAAGTAACTTTACAAAACCAACACCAATACAATCAAAAGTAATTCCTCTCGTTCTAGAAAAAAAAGACATTATGGCAAGGGCCCAAACAGGGAGTGGGAAAACAGCTAGTTTTGTTTTGCCTATCTTAAATATGTTATCAACTGATGAGAGAGAAGGAAAGGCTAAAATACGCGTTTTAGTTCTAACTCCAACAAGAGAGTTAACACTTCAAGTTGCTGATGCATTTAAGTATTTTGGTGAGTATTTAGAAAAAAAACTGAAAGTTGTAAGTATCATTGGTGGGAAGAGCATTGGTGATCAACTCTATGACATCCAACAAGGCTGTGATATCGTTGTTGCTACTGCTGGTAGACTTCTTGATGTATTTAGTAAAAAACAAATGAACCTTTCAAAGCTAGAATTTTTTGTTTTAGATGAAGCAGATAAGATGCTTGATTTAGGTTTTATGGATGAGCTTGAACTTATACAAAAAGAGTTACCTTTAAAACGACAAAACTTACTTTTTTCAGCTACATATCCACAAAAAATGCTTGAAATAGCTTCCAAAATCACTCAAAATCCAATTGAGATAACTATAGAAGAAGAAAAGCAAGTTGTAGAAAACATAATACAAAGAGTAATCGAAGTTAATCATGAAAACAGAGGACCACTTTTAAGAATGCTAATTAAAAAGCATAAGTGGAAACTGATTTTAGTGTTTATGGCAAATAAACGAGCTGCTGATAACATAGCACAAAAGTTTAGAAAATATGGATATGAAGCAGAGTCTTTTCATGGAAATCTAGAGCAAGAAGAGAGAATATTTACTTTAGAAGATTTTAAAAATAAAAAAATTCGAATCCTTTTTGCAACTGATATAGCGGCTAGAGGCCTTGATATAGACGATATTGATTGTGTTATAAACTTTGACTTACCTCGTTCACCTGCTGATTATATCCACCGTATAGGAAGAACTGCAAGAGCTGGTAAATCTGGTACTGCTATATCTTTTGTCGGACATGAAAATGCTACTCACTTTAAGCTTATAGAAAAACGCTCAGGAATTGAGATTGAAAAAGAGCAAATAAATGGGTTTGAATTAGAAGGTGAAGCTCCAAAAGTAGAAAAAGGGAAAGCCCCTGTAAAAGGCAAAAGAAAAAGTAAAAAAGACAAATTAAGAGAAAAAGCAAACAATAAATAGAGTTGCACATAGCTAATAAGTATATTTAGCTATAGAGCATATATCAATATATCTTGATTTATACATATAAATATGATATGATTTCACAAAAGGAAGATATATGGATACATTTTTAAGTACAGTAGGTTCTATTAATGATGAAACAAGAATCAAAATTTTAATGTTTATTGAGAGAAATAGTGAAGTTTGTGTTTGCGACATAGAATCTTCATTTGAGATGATTCAGTCTCGTATATCAAGACATCTTAAAATACTTAAAGATGGTGGATTTTTAAGAGTAGATAGACGAGGTCGTTGGGCTTACTATAGTATCAGAACTCCATTAGATAAGTTTAGACAAGCAGCTCTTGAAGAGATAAGTTACCTAGACTTGGAAATTCCTGAATTCAAAAAAGGATGTGAAGTTGAATAATCAAAATGTACTCGTTATGTGTACTGGTAATAGTTGTAGAAGCATAATCGGTGAAGCTCTAATAAATGCAAATTTAGAAGGTATAACAGCGTACAGTGCTGGAACAAATCCTAGTGGTAAAGTAAATCCAAATGCAAAAAAAATTTTACAAGACAATGGTATTTGGGATGAAAAATACTTTTCAAAAAATCTTGATGCTCTTTTAAATATAGACTTTGATTTGGTTATTACTGTATGTGACCATGCAAATGAAACATGTCCTATGTTTCCAAAAGCAGTTTCTAAAATGCATGTAGGATTTATTGACCCTGATGGACTTGATTTTAATGCGTTTGAAAAAACATATAAAGAGATAGAAAAAGTGTTACTACCTAAAGTTAAAGAGGCACTATTGTGATACTACCTTTAATTATATTTGCAATAACACTTGTTTTTGTAATCTGGCAACCAAAAGGTTTGCAAATTGGAACAACCGCAATCATAGGCGCTATAGTTGCTCTTGTATTTGGTGTTGTAAGTTTAGATGATGTATGGATAGTTACTGATATCGTTTGGGATGCTACTTTAGCTTTTATTGGGATTATCATCTTATCCATGATTCTTGATGAGATAGGTTTCTTTGAGTGGTCTGCTATAAAGATGGCAAGGCTAAGTCGAGGCAGTGGTAGACTTATGTTTGTCTACATCATGCTTCTTGGAGCTCTTGTTGCTGCATTGTTTGCCAATGATGGAGCCGCTTTGATACTCACCCCTATTCTCTTAGCAAAAATGAAATATTTAAAGATGGATAAACTTGCAATATTTGCTTTTTTGATGGCTGGTGGTTTTATAGGAGATAGTGCTTCTAATCCACTTGTTATATCAAATCTTACAAACATAGTTACCGCTAACTACTTTGATATCGGATTTGTAGAGTATGCTAAAAACATGTTTTTACCAAATCTACTTTCTATCATAGCTTCTATAGTTGTTTTATTTATATATTTTAGAAAATCAATTCCTTTACATGTAAATACTCAAGAGTTGCCTGAGGCAAAAAGTGTCATAAAAAATATAACGATGTTTAAACTTAGTTGGTTTTTTCTTGTTATTTTGATGTTTGGATATTTTATAGGTGATTTTTACAATCTCCCTATTTCAGTGTTCGCTCTTGGTGGAGCTTTGATATTTTTAATGATTGCTAAGTATTTTAAAGCTGTAGAACCAAACGAGATTATCAAAACTGCTCCATGGCAAGTAGTTTGGTTTAGTATAGGTCTTTATGTGGTTGTTTACGGACTCAAAAATGGTGGTATGACAGATGCAATCGCTGATGTTTTACTAAGTATAAAACCTTATGGTGAGCAAACTTATATCATAGCAACGGGTTTTATAAGTGCCTTTTTAAGTTCAATCATGAACAATATGCCAACAATTATGATTATGGATATAGCCATAGATAAAACAGGTGATACATTTTTAGCTTATGCGAACATATTAGGAAGTAACTTAGGTCCAAAAATGACTCCAATAGGTTCACTAGCTACTCTTTTATGGTTACATGTACTTAAACAAAAAGGTGTGATAATTGGTTGGGGAGAGTATATGAGAGTTGGCGTAGTGATAACAATACCTGTGCTTTTTATTGCACTTTTAGGACTTTAAAATGAAAGATACTCATAATCATAATAATCACGGTCACACGCACCATCATGTTCAAAGTGGAAAAAATCTTTTTATAACAATCATACTCAATATAATCATCACTATAGCTCAAATTACTGGAGGTATTTTTTCAGGGTCTTTAGCACTTTTAAGTGATGCCCTTCATAATTTCTCAGATGTAATGTCACTTGTGATTGCTTGGTGGGCAAAAAGGATTTCTCTAAAAGAAAATAGTGAAGAAAAAACTTTTGGTTATAAAAGAGCAGAAATATTAGCTGCACTTTTTAATGCTTCGCTACTTGCTGGAATTGGGTTATATCTTATAGTTGAGGGAATACATAAATTTTTAAATCCGCAAGTGATAGAATCTTCAATAGTAATTTATCTCGCTATTTTAAGTATCGTTCTTAACGCTGCAAGTGTACTTCTGATCAAAGATGATGCACATGATAACCTTAATATGAAAGCTGCTTATTTACATCTTTTAACCGATGTTATGACTTCTGTTGCAGTTCTTATTGGTGGAATTGGAATGTATTATATGAATCTATTTTGGATAGATCCACTTATATCTATTGCCATAGCTGTGTATCTCATAAAATCCTCATACTCTTTGATTAAAGAGAGTACAGGAATTTTGATGCAGTTTAGTCCTTCTTATGTAACGGTTAAGATGGTTGAAGATAGGATTTTAAAAGTTCAAGAAATTAATAATGTACATCATATGCATTTATGGAATCTTGATGATAAGTCTATTTTCCTTGAAGCTCATATAAATTTTAAAGAGGATTTGATGCTTTCTAAAATGAGTATTATTTTAGAGAAAATAGAAAAAGATTTGCAAAAAAATTTAGACATAGCACATGTAACTTTACAAGCAGAATTTGATAAGTCTGATAGTAAAGAGTTGATTTACAACAAAGGATGTTATCATGTTTGATTGGTGGGAAAATTTAAGTTCAATGATAGTTTTTGATATTTTTGCTTTTTCAAAAGGAACACATTTAGGTGAATCAGTTCACTTTTTTCTCTATGATACTATTAAAATCTGGCTTTTACTCTTACTTATCATTTATGTTGTATCATTTTTAAGAACATTTTTTAATACTGAATATGTTCGAGCATATTTGAGTGGAAAGTCAAAATTGACAGGAAATGTTTTAGCTTCTCTATTTGGGATAATTACCCCTTTTTGTTCCTGCTCTGCTATTCCACTTTTTTTAGGGTTTATGCAGGCTAGAATTCCAAAGGGAGTTACTTTTTCCTTTTTAATAAGTTCTCCAATGAACAATGAAATAGCAATAGCACTATTGTTTTCTTTGTTTGGATGGAAAGTTACTTTACTTTATATTGGATTTGGTATTTTAACGGCTATTGTTGGAGGCTATCTTATAGGCGAATTTGGAAGAGATGAAGATATCTTGATACCGATTACTCCTAGTTCTTTTAATGGAGAAGCTGAACTTGTAAAAACTTCACTAACTTCAAGAAGTACTGAAGCGTGGGAAAATACTTGGGATATTTATAAGAAAATATATCTTTATGTTCTTTTAGGTGTTGGAGTAGGAGCTATTTTTCACGGTTATGTACCAGCTGATTTTATAGCAAAATACACGGGAGCTGGAAATCCTTTTTCAGTTTTGATTGCTGTATTGATGGGAATTCCTATGTATGCATCTGCTGCGGCCATGATGCCACTTGTTGAAGTTTTGACATCAAAGGGTATGCTTCTTGGAACTGCCCTTTCGTTCATGATGGCTGTTACGGCTTTGTCTTTACCTGAAGCTTTGATACTTAAAAAGATTTTACATGTAAGGCTTATTGGTATGTTTTTTGGGATAGTAGGAATTGGAATTGTCCTTGTTGGTTATATTTTTAACGCAATTTTATAAAGGAAAAAAATGAAAAAATATGTGTTGGTTTTAATGATATTAGTAAGTGGTTTATTCGCACAGAATTTTGAGAATTATTTAAAAAACTTTGATTATCAAGCAAGAGTTGATATGAAGATTAAAACACCAGAAATGTTAGTTATGTTAGAAGAAGGGGAAGCTGTTCTGATTGATATTAGATTTCCAGAAGAATATAAAGTATGGAGTATGGGATTTTCTAAAAATATCCCTTTAAATGAGCTTCCAGATAGACTCAATGAGCTACCAAAAGACAAGTTGATAATTACAGCTTGTCCACACAATGACAGAGCAAATATAGCTAGAATGTTTTTAACACTCAAAGGTTATAATGCTCGTTATTTAAATGATGGCTTACTCAAAACAGCTGATTTTTTAAGAGGTGATAATGCAAAAGAATTTTTAGATGAATATAAGGATACAGATAAATGAAAATTGAAATATTAGGAACTGGCTGCACAAAATGCAAAGCTTTAGAAGAAGCTACTAAACAAGCAGTAGCAAAAATTGGTGGTTTTCACAGTGTTGAAAAAGTTGAGGATATTATGAAAATTATGGAGTATGGTGTTGTAAGTACTCCTGGACTTGTTGTTGATGGAGAAGTCAAGAGTACTGGTAAACTTTTAAATGTTGAAGAAATTATAGCAATATTAAAGTAGACAAAAATCTACTTTAATCTATCTCTACTTCTACTTCTTGATGATCTTGAAGATGGAGGTGGAGTTTTATTGACTGTTTTCTTTCTAGGGTGATTATTACTTTTTTTCTTCACTGGTTCTGGTTTTATCGTAGGATCTGGTTCAAATCCTTGGATTCTTTCTTGAGGTATTTTTCTTTTTATTACTTTTTCTATATCTTTTAGATATTGAAGTTCATCAACACAAACTAAAGAAATAGCAATACCTTCACTACCAGCTCTTCCTGTTCTTCCTATACGGTGAACATAGTCTTCACTAATATTTGGAAGTTCAAAGTTTACAACATGAGGAAGTTGATCTATATCAATACCTCTTGCAGCAATATCAGTTGCTACAAGTACTTTAACAGTTCCAGCTTTAAAATTTGCTAAGGCTTTTGTTCTTGCCCCTTGGCTTTTATTCCCATGGATAGCGCACGAGCTTATACCATCTTTTTCTAGTTGACCGCTTAGCTTATTTGCTCCGTGCTTTGTTCTTGTAAAAACTAAAACTTGTTTCCATTTCCCTTGCTTAATCAAATGAGATAATAATTCTCTTTTCCTTGCTTTATCTACTGGGTGAACTAACTGCTCTACTAACTCAGACGCTTTATTTCTTCTTGCTACTTCTATTAACTTTGGAGAATTTAGTAAAGAATCTGCAAGTCTTTTGATATCATCAGAAAATGTTGCTGAAAAAAGTAAGTTTTGTCTTTTCTTAGGTAAAAGGGCTAAGACTTTTTTGATATCATTGATAAAACCCATATCTAGCATTCTATCTGCTTCATCAAGAACTAAAAATTCTACTTTTGAAAGATCAACCGTTTTTCTTCCTATATGATCAAGAAGTCTTCCTGGAGTTGCGACTACTATATCTACTCCTCTTCTAAAATTTCCTATTTGAGGATTTATACCCACGCCCCCAAAAATCACCGTTGATTTAAAAGGTAAATATTTACTATAAGCAACAACATTATCATGTACTTGTGTTGCTAATTCTCTTGTTGGTGTTAAGATTAAGGCACGAACTGGGCTTTTGCCTTTTGATTGAGCATGTTCACTTAGTAATTCTAAAATTGGTAGTGTAAAGCCAGCAGTTTTACCTGTACCTGTTTGAGCGCCAGCCAATACATCTTTTTTATCTAATATAATAGGAATCGCTTGTTTTTGTATCGGTGTTGGTTCTGTGTAGCCTTGTTCTTTGATTGCTCTTAATAGCTGATCTGATAGACCGAGTTCTTTAAATGACATTAATACTTCTTTCTGGAGTTAATTGGGAGGGGATTATAGCGTAATTTAATAAAAATAGGTGAAGAGCCAAAACTCTTCACCATAAATAGGTCTGTTATCCTATATCCATATTATATTATACCATTATTTTATTAACAATTAATAAATGGCTACATTGTACCAGCAAGTTTCTCTTTTACTTCATCACTTGCCATTGTTATATTCCAAGTGGGTTCCCATACTACTATTGCTTCTGCGTTCATTGCATTTGGCAGTTCTCTTAAAACTGCTTCTTCTACCCATTGAATTATCATTTGGTGAAGTGGGCAGGCTTTTGTTGAGAGTGTCATAGTTACTGTAACATTACCTTTATCGTCACAAACTCCATCATAAATCAATCCAAGTTCTACTAAGTTAAACCCTACTTCTGGGTCTATAACTGTACTGACTGCTTTAAAAATTTCTTCTTTTGTATACATAAATAACTCCTATTTAAATTTTATCATAAACATTAAATTTGAAAATAAAAATATAGCTCCAATTGATAAAAATGAAGCCGCCGCCATATGTGTGTCACTGCTTTGAAAAAAGATTGCAAAGCATTCTAAAACTATTCCTATTCCTGTAAAAAAAATCTGAAAGTTTGCAGCTCTTTCTGGTACCATATCTGCTAACATAGGCACTTTTTGTTTTCCTACAAGTGGTGAAAACCTCTCATACCAAACTAAAAATGGAACTATCTTATAAAGATGACCAGAAATCATAAATCCAAAAAATCCTACAAAAATCAACCATCCACTTAAGACTGCATACATATCATTTACATTTGTTACATGTAATACTCCAAATACTAATCCAATAACAAAAAATATAAATGATACTAATAAAGATATAATATACATATCATTTTGTTTTCTTGCTCTTGTTTTATTTACAGTATATATGAGATAAAAATAACTTATCACTGACACCAAGCTCAAGATATAGCCCAATTTGCTTATAACATCTGAATCAATTAAAGATGATATAAAAACTAGTATCACTCCTACAGTTTGTAAAAAGATGGCTAGTTTTAGAGGTTTTATAGAAAACCCATGTGCTAAACCAAACATTGGAATCAATATATATGAAAACGCCATTATAGTTATAAAAACATATCCACCTATTAACAAATAGATATGAGCTTTTAGTAAAAGTACAACATCAGTACTCATAAAACCTGCAAATGTTAAAGCCATAATAAAACCAATTACTATCCCCATAACTAAAAATATATTGGATATAATCACGCTTATAACTACAAGATCAAATTTTTTTACATCTTTAATAGTTAAAAATACTTCTATACTAAAAATCATCATAGCAATAAGAACTGCCATACCACCAAATGAAAGTATAAGATGACTATATACAAATCCATAAGCCATCATCAAAATGCCAAGTGTAAGTAAAGGCCAAATAACATAGTACAAATCTACACTAAAATGCCCTTTTTCCAGTACAACAGGGATTAACTGCGCCATTGCACCAAAGATAATCATCATCACAAAACCAAGTAAAAAAATATGTACCCAACTAATTAATAACATATCAGAAGTATATGTTAGTTGCTCCATACTAAAACTAAATAACATAAAATTGCTAATTACATAAAATATAACCCCTATTATAAAAAATGGAGCTATAAGTTTAAATGGTGGTGCAAAATCCCTAGTGATATTTACCATATTTTATCCACTACAACTTGTTTGTGTAAAATCCGTACTATTTTTAGCATCTTCTTTGATAGTGAAAATTACTTTTACTTTTCCATTCTCATCTATTTGAATAACTTCGTAATTAAAATCTGCTTCTATTTTTGGGAACAATCCCAAAGGTGCTTTATGATTTATCATTTCCAATCTTTGATTAGACTCTGTTAAGAGTTGAAGGCCACACATCCCATTTACCATAGGCTCTGGTGGTTGGCAAGATGATGTATCAAATGTATATACTTTTGTATCACCTTCTTGAAACTCAAAAAAATCTACTGTTGCTCCTGTTACTTCTATTTTATTCATTGTCTTCTCCTTATTAATAAGAGAATTTTAATCTTATTGATAATTGTTTTCATTGATTGTCATCAATTTAACAATTCTTTAACAAATTTTGTATAAAATCACTTATGAAAAACAAAAAATTCTTTACCCTACTTTTTATAGAAGTACTAGTTGTACTTGGTGTTGCAGCTTATTTTTTTATTGATAGCGCAAGTATATATAAATACTTTTTTGGTGATACAAAGTATTATGAGCAGTCTAAAAACTGTGATTTGCATAAAAAAAGTTGTAGTATAAATATCCCCACAGTTGGTATTGTTACATTTGATGTTGAACCAAAAGACATCCCCCTCATGGCACCACTTACTTTTACTGCTATTACTGATAAAAATATAAATAAAGATGAATTAGACTTACATATATATGCAACGAATATGAATATGGGATACTACAGTCTTAAAATGAAAAAAATTTCTAAAAATAGATATCAAGTACAAAGTATACTTCCTACGTGTGTAGTAGGAGGAATGATATGGCGAGCAGAAGTTGTTTTTGGAACTGTTGGCGGGGCTTTTACTTTTAAAACAAAATAACAGTATAATAACTTTATGAGATACCCTATTGATAATAAAAGTACTATAGATCAAAGTTTACTGTTCTGGTTAGATAGATTTGTAAAATCTAAGCTTACTTCCTTATCTAATAGACAAGTAACTAATAACAAAAAACTTTCAGAGTTAATTGGCAAGTTAAATGCTGGAAGCTCTAGTATGAATGAACTCAAAAACCTATGTAAAGAAGCAAGAAAAATAGGTCTTATCGGTATAAATACATATATAAATCCTCTTGAAAAATTCTACTATCATATTATTTCATTTCAATTTTCTAGTTTAAAAGAGA
>Ga0193956_1000890_pt1 | contig 12625 bp, 7 predicted proteins | sample BB_7_MG_FD_140358 | JGI IMG/M metagenome (GOLD analysis project Ga0193956, IMG submission 140358) | Microbial mat bacterial communities from the Broadkill River, Lewes, Delaware, United States - BB_7_MG | ecosystem: Environmental > Aquatic > Freshwater > River > Microbial mats | place: USA...
TGAGTTTATCTTGTTCATTTTCGGTAAAAACATGATCAGCACGCATCACTTCACACAGTAAAACAGCACAAGCGATTTCAATGGAAATTGTGTTTTCAGTTTGTATATTTTCAATATGGAGCACGTTATTTAAAAAATCGGTAATTCTATTGAGCATTGTCGTTCCTAGTGGGTGTTATAAAAAGCGTATTAATGGCCTTTAAATTAGAGAGTGGTTAATTTGCCAAGAATTATTTATAAAAAGTTCAATAAATGGTGTATTTAACTAACTAGTTATTTAGATGTTCAGTTTATGATACTTATTCATAAAAATCTCATTTAAAATAAAACTGTGTAACTCATTGATATTAATTAATATTTTAATATTTTTTGTGCTTATTTATAACATTTTTACAAATCGGCGCACTTTTTGTAATAGACAGTTACAACTTTATATTATTTCGTGGCGATATATTCGCTATGATTTATTCATACCATCAGATAATTTTTATCAATTGTCTGCTTAATAATAAATATAGATTTTAGAAGGGATAAAACAGTGGCCCGTAAAAAACAAATAATTATACCTATCGCCATTTTAGCAATTGGAGCAATCGCATTTGTAGGCTTTTCTAGTATGAAAAAACCGCCAGAAGAAAAAGATGCTGTAGATAAAACACCTATTGTTGCCGTTGAAGATATTTCTGTTGCGCCAATGACACTTGAAGTCAGTTCTTACGGGGTGATTAAACCAAAATATGAAACCACTATTGTTGCACAAGTTAGCGGTGAAATTGTCGAGCTAAGTGATGCTTTTGTGCGAGGAGGCTTGATAAAAAAAGATCAACTGTTAGCGCGCATTGACCCCAATGACTACCACGCAGCATTAATTGATGCTCAAGCGGATATGGCTTCAGCAAGAGCAGCTTTAGAGAAAGAAGTTGCTCAAGGTAAGGTTGCCGAAAGGGAATGGAAACAAATAACCGATACTTCGCCAACAGAATTAAGTTTACGCAAACCCCAGCTTGCTCAAGAATTGGCTAGAGTAAAGTCTGCCCAAGCAGCTATTTTACGTGCAGAGCGTAACTTACAACGTACTGAAATAAGAGCCCCATACGATGCCATGATTAATAGCCGAGAAATAGGTCTTGGTTCGTTTGTGGGGGTGGGGAGTGAAATTGGTATGTTACTTGGTACTGATATTGCCGAAGTACGATTACCTGTTGCAGATAATCAATTACAATTTTTAGTGGCTCAAGGCGAGCAAGCAAAAGTTAAGTTAATAGGGACATATTCAGGTCAGGAAATTCAATGGCAGGCAGAAATAGCAAGAAGTGAAGGCGTTATTGATAGTAATAGCCGAATGAGTTATTTAGTAGCAGAAATTCAAGACCCGTATCTTTTACAAAAAAATACTCGTGAAAATGAATTACCACTACGGTTTGGTTCTTATGTTCAAGCTAAAATACTCGGGATTGAAGTAGATAACGCTACTGTTGTTCCTCGTTATTTAGTAGTAAATAATAGTGTTGCTATTTTAAACAATGAGTCAAAGTTACATTACGCTAAAATCCATATTCTGCGCGAACAGGGAGGTAATGTTATTGTTTCTGATGGTTTAATTGATGGGGATAAACTCATTGTTTCTGCGTTAGATTACCCTGTTGCAGGGATGAAGTTAACATTGGCTAGTGATCAATTAGATGAAGACGACCTTGAAGAGAAAAGCGTACATGAAGAGGTAGATACTCAAGTTGTTAGCATTAAGAATAAGGGTGAGTAAATATGAGTTCGCTTTCTGAAAATAGTAAAGATAAAGCCGTTAATCTCAAAAAAGTGGATGAAACCATTGATACAAATTCTGGGATCATTGCTTGGTTTGCCCGTAATACCATTGCGGCTAATTTATTGATGGTGTTTATTTTGCTGGGTGGTTTTCTCACTATGCAAACTATTGACAAGCAAATGTTCCCACAAGTGAAAATTAATTGGATTTCGTATGCGGCTCCATATCCTGGAGCAGCACCTCAGGAAGTTGAGGAAGGTATTACCATCAAGATTGAAGAAGCATTGAAAACAGTGCAAGGTCTTAAGCGTGTGATTACTTACTCAAATAGAAATTACTCAAATGGTTGGTTTGAAGTAGAGCTTGATTATGATCCTCAAGTAGTATTAGAAGAAGTTAAATCGGCCATTGATTCAATTTCAAGCTTTCCTGATGGGATGGAACGGATCAAGGTAGAACGCGAAAAATTTCGTCAAGAAGTTATGTATATCAGTTTGTATGGTGACTTAACCAACAGTGAGTTAAAAGAGTTAGGTCGTAAAATTCATCATGAAATTCAACAATTACCTAAAATTAATATCTCAGAATTTTACAGTGGTTTAGGTTATGAAATTTCTGTTGAAGTGAGTAAAGATAAACTCAGGGAATATGGATTAAGCTTTAGAGATGTCGCTAATGCAGTGCGTAATTCTTCACGTAATATGTCAGCAGGACAAATTCGAGCTGAAAATGGCTATATCAACCTTCGAGTTGAAAACCAAGCGTACCGGGGTCATGAATTTGAACAAATTCCTCTTATTACATTGGCTGATGGTAGTAAAATATTACTAGGCGATGTCGCAACTATTATTGATGGATTTGAGGAAGGGTTGCAATACTCTAAATTTAATGGAAAAAATTCTGTAACTCTTTTTATTGGTGCTGCTGATAATCAAAGCATTACTGATGTTGCTGATGTTATAAATGCTTATGTTGAAGAAAAATCTGAACTATTACCTCATGGTGTTAAGTTAGAAACATGGGTAGATATGACCTACTACCTAAAAGGTCGCTTAAACATGATGTTAGACAACATGCAAAGTGGTGCTGTACTGGTATTTTTAATGCTAGCGTTGTTTTTACGTGTTCGTTTGGCATTTTGGGTAATGATGGGCTTGCCTGTTTGCTTCTTGGGTACTTTGTTAGTTATGCCAATGGAGTTTATCAACGTTACCATCAATATTATTAGCTTGTTTGCTTTTATTTTGGTGCTGGGTATTGTGGTTGATGATGCTATTGTGATGGGGGAAAGTGCTCACGATGAAATAGAAGAGCACGGACACTCTACTGAGAATGTTATTCGTGGTGTAAAGCGTGTTGCCATGCCTGCAACGTTTGGTGTGTTAACGACAATTGCGGTTTTTGTGCCTTTTCTTTTTGGAGAAGGGCCGTCATCTGCTTTTGGTAAGGCTATTGGTGCCGTGGTAGTACTTTGTCTTATCTTCTCATTAATTGAATCTAAACTTATTTTACCTGCACATTTAGTTAAAATGAAAGTTAAACAATTCAACCCTAAAAACCCATTGGATAGAATTCGTCGTTGGGTAGACATTAAGCTAAAAGGCTTTATTGATAATACATACAGACCAGCATTATCAGTGTGTATTGAATACCGTTATGGCGTATTAATGTTTTTTATAAGCTTAATGCTTTTAAGTGCCGGCCTATATAGTGGTGGTTTTGTTCGGTTTATCGGGCAACCTAAAATCCCTCACGATTTTCCTCGTGTTACTATTGACATGAACGTTGATGCCTCTGAAAAAGCGACCTTAAAAACCTTGTTAAATATTGAACGTATTTTATACAAGGTAGACAAGGAAGTAGAAGCGCAATATGGTCGTTCTATGATTGCGGATATGCAAGTTGATTTACGTAGCCGTACCAGTGGTAACGTGATGGTTAAATTAGTGATACCGAAAGAAAGACCAATTAATACATTTGAATTGGCTGATTTATGGCGTAAAGCGATCCCCAGTTATCCAGGTGTTAAAACATTAACAATAAGTGATAATTTATTTGGCGGTGGCCGTGATGACGGCGATGTTGCCTTTAAATTAGAGAGTACTGATGATGCTCAGTTATTAGCGGCTGCAAAACAACTTAAAGCTAAACTAAACTCGCTGAAAGGGGTAGGTGATGTTAATGATTCACGTCAAACTAGCGCGAAAGAAGTACAGCTTGAATTAAAGCCTTTGGCTTACAGCATGGGTTTAACATTAGCAGAAGTCGCATCGCAAGTAAGTTATAGTTTTTATGGTTTAGAAGCACAACGTATATTACGAGACAGTGAAGAAATTAAGGTGATGGTACGTTATCCGCTTGAACAGCGCAGTAGTGTAGGGCATGTTGATGATGTGATGATACAAGCCCCGAATGGGGCAGAACTTCCGTTGTCTGAACTGGCCGATATTTCATTAACTGATGGTGTTACGCGTATTCGTCGTGAAAATGGCAATCGTACGATTAATGTGTGGGCAAGTGTTGATGCAGAGCAAGTAGAACCCTTTGAAGTTGCAAAAGATATTAGAGACAACTTTATTCCAAACCTACTAAAACAATACCCGCATGTTCAGAGTGAAGTGTCTGGTAGTATTCAAGAAGAAATGGACAGTGCTGATAATCAACTTAGAGATTTTGTAATTTCTTTAATGGTCATTTTTTCTTTACTTGCTATTCCATTGCGGTCGTATTCACAAGCGGTAATGATTATGATCGTTATTCCTTTTGGGGTTATTGGTGCTGTATTTGGTCACTTTATTTTAGGAATGGATTTAAGCGCATTATCCGTTATGGGAATTTTGGCAGCATCAGGGGTTGTTGTAAATGATTCGTTGGTGATGGTGGACTATGTTAATAATGCGAGAAAACGAGGAGAACGTTTAAAAGATGCTGTTATGCATGCGGGAACAAAACGTTTTAGAGCGATCATGCTAACCTCGGCAACAACTTTTATCGGCTTAGTTCCTATCATCTTTTTTGAAACGAGTGCACAAGCTCAAATTGTTATTCCTATGGCTGTGTCATTATCGTTTGGTGTACTTTTTGCCACTATTGTAACGTTAATCTTTATACCGAGCTTATACGTTATTATTGAGGATTTACGAGTGTTATTCAGTCGTAAAAAGAAAAAATTGCCAACAGTTGACGAAATAACAAAACCGCAAGAATTACCTTTAAACTAGTAACACTATTCTTTGCCTATTAGTAAAAAACCACTGCATTATCAGTGGTTTTTTTATTACATTACCGTTAAGCTTAATGCAGTGATATTTACCGATGAGAATAATATGAAGCAATTGAATAAGTTAACGGTTTACAGTGTATTAATACTCATGATGCAAATGGTTATGCCTCATATCGTTTTCGCGCAAGCTGTAGATGATGAAAAGAATTATTTTTTCAAGCAAAGTGGTAAAGCTTCAACACTAACTGCAAATATTGATGATTTACGTACTTTACTGCTTAGTGATGTTGAATCTATGGTTGTAGCGTTACCTTTACCTAATGGAGACGTTACTTATTTCACATTAACGCCTGTGAAAATCATGGCTGATGGGCTTGCCAAAAAGTATCCTAACACGAGAACATTTTCAGGTACTGCCCTTGATAACCCAAGTGATACGGGGCGTTTTGATATTACGTCAAATGGTTTTCATGGTATGTTTTATTATGGTGGAGAGCGTATATTTATAGAGCCTGAAAATGTATTTGTAAAAGAACAAGCTGTACTGAAGTCATCGAAAGAGAAAAGGATTTTTAACCATCGTAAAAATGAATATAAAAGTTACGCTGGTGTTGATAATCGTTTGGTAACCCAATTAGCGCACAAATTTCATCCCCCCAAAAAAATAGAATCTGGCACCGCTGTATTGCAAAATTCACAAATCAATAAAGCAAATAAAACGAGCAAGTCTATAGAATCTCAAAGTACAATCAAAACCTACCGTATTGCGATAGCTGCAGCAGCAGAATACACCCAATTTAATGGTGGTACAGTTAATACGGCCATGGCTGAAATAGTGACTTTGGTTAATCGTTTGAATGAGGTATATCAGCATGACTTGGCGATAAAGCTAGAGTTAGTAGAAAACAGTGATTTATTAATTTTTACCAATAGCGATACAGACCCATTTAATAATGATAGTGATGATGGTGAACTTAATACAGCGGTTATTGATGGCATTATTGGGAGTGAAAGCTATGATATTGGTCATGTGGTTAATACCGATGGTGGCGGTTTAGCTGTGCTTGGTGGGGTTTGTGATTCAATTTATAAAGGTGATGGCGTAACGGGCGACCCTTATCCAATTAATGATTCATTTTACATTGATTATGTTGCTCATGAGATAGGACACCAGTTTGGTGCTAATCATACGTTTAATGGCTCTGCAGGCGCTTGTGAAGGTAATCGTGTAAGTCATTCTGCCTATGAAGTAGGTAGTGGCTCCACAATTATGTCTTATGCAGGTATTTGTGATGATCAAAATATACAGCCACATTCGGATGCTTTTTTTCATGCAAGATCTATAGAGCAAATAAGTGACAACATACAAAATGGGCGTGGCAGTGAGTGTGGTGCTGTGACAGGTGAATTAAATAACACCCCTGTTGTTGACGCTGGATTAGATTATACCATTCCCGCGCAAACGCCTTTTAAGTTATCTGGCAGCGCGCAGGACAGTGATAGTGATAGCTTGAGTTATAGTTGGCAACAATTTGATTTAGGTAACGCAAGTTCATCACGGCTTGAACAAATTGATGATGGCACACGACCTTTGTTTCGTGCTTTTTTACCGAGTGAAAATGTGAGTCGTTATTTTCCCCAATTGACCGATGTGCTGAATAGCACAAGCACTAGTGGTGAATCATTACCGACGACAAACAGAGAATTAAATTTTCGTTTGATGGTATTTGATGACGAAGGTGGGGTTAGTTTCGATGAAACTAAGTTGACGGTTATCGATACAGGAGAAGCTTTTACACTTAATACTCCATTACTGGGTGACACATGGACAAACAATAATAACCCAATCAGCTGGCAAGTAGCAGGCACAAATATTGCGCCTATTAATTGCTCATCAGTTGATATTTTACTTTCTAAAGATAACGGTGAAAATTTTGATGTGACACTAGTAAGTGGTGTAGATAATAACGGCAGTACCAATATTGATATAGGTTCATTTTGCCGAGATGAAATCAATACAGCAAATGCAAGAGTAAAACTCGTGTGTAGTGATAATATTTTTTACTCAATAAACGAAGGTGTTTTTGTTATAGACAAAGCATTGGCATCTAGCGATGTTGCTATTATTACTCAGCAATCATTTTCGCTTGTTCAAGGGGGCAGTGTTGTATTAAACACTTCACACTTTACTTATGCATGCGAAACCGCTGACTCAATTACTATTCAAGCAGGTGATAATTATACTGTTTTAGATGAAACTATTACCCCCAACAGTGACTTTGTTGGTGAGTTAAGTGTTCCTGTTATTGCTAACAAAGGTTCCGTGGCTAGTGAGATTTTTGATGTAACTATCAACGTAGAAGCCAAGCCTGAACCTGAACCCGAGCCTGAACCAACAGAACCAACAAGTGGTGAATCTTCAGGGGGCAGTGCGTTTTGGTTATTATTCTTTATTTCTGTTCTGCCTTGGCGTTATTGGTGTAGAGAGCAGTGATTATTAGCGTGAATTAAACATTAACGCGATATAGTCAAGCCATTTTTTGTCAGCAAGGAATTATTTATCTATGAAATCTATTATTTTAATATCATCAGTTCTGCTTAATACTGCGTGTTCTTCTATAGCAAATTCAACCGATGAGGTGATTAATGAAAAGGAAACAAAACCTTCCATGATAGAAACAGCCGATTCCGATGATTTGAATCAAGCATTAATGTTAGCTATTGAAAGTAAAGATTATAGGTTATTGGTTACGTCAGGAAGAAGTATGAATATTCCAGGCGTAAAATCTAGCGATTATAAAACGGTCATTGCACTTTGTGGAAAAAAATATTCATCAACGACTGGTGATGTTATTACGTCTGAAGAGCAACGTATGGCGCGTAAAAAAGAAGTCAATTTTATGCGCCAATACAATGAAAAAATGTTAACTATTTGTCAGCAGAATATCCTCAAATAAAATAATTAAGCACCTATTAAATCAAATATAAAAGGTAAGTGAGTACTTACCAATCTATTCCTTTTTGTGCCTTTATATTGTTCTCAAAAGCATGCTTGATAGATTGTACCTCACTAACCGTATCAGCTAAATCAATAATAGCGCGATGACAACCTCGCCCAGTGATTATTACATGTTGATTTTTAGGGCGATTTTTTAACGCCTCAAGTACTTCATCTAAATCGATGTATTTATAAGCGACCATATAGGTTAACTCATCAAGTAAAATAACATCGATATTATTGTCTTTTAATAACTCTTTACCACGTTGCCATACCTTTTGTGCGGCGGCGATATCTAGAGCTTTATCTTGCGTATTCCAAGTAAAGCCTGTAGCCATAACATCAAAACTTACCCCAGCATTTTCAAGTAAGGCTCGTTCTCCACAGGCCCACGTACCCTTTATAAATTGCACAACCGCAGTATTTAGGCCATGACCTACCGCACGGGCAATAGTGCCAAAACCAGAGGTTGACTTACCTTTACCATTACCCGTAATGACAATCAATATACCACGTTCTTCTTTAGCATTATCAATACGTTGATCTACTTTTTCTTTAACTGCTTGCATGCGCTTTTTATGCTGTGTATTTTTGGTATCAGTACTTTTTTCTTCGTTGCTATCTGTCATCGTCTTATGTCTTCGCTTTATCGTAAAATTTTTATAGCACAAGAGTATAAGAGGTATTGGTAGTATTTCAAAGACTATACAGATGAGTTATTAATATTTTATTGATAATGGTAAGGCAGTATCAGGATTGGCTGTGATAAGCATTGTGATGGGTTGAAAACCTTAAGTAAAAAGTAACGAGCCTAGTTTGTTGGCTCGTTACTTTTAGTGTTTTTACGGAGAGGGTAAATAGATGGTATAAAAAATCTTACCAAATACTCACACGTTTTTCTGGTGCTATGTACATCGCATCACCTTCTTTAACATTAAATGCTTCATAGAACTCATCCATGTTTGAAAGTGACCCTAAAGCGCGGAATTCACCTGGAGAATGTGGGTCAGTAGCCACACGGTTACGCATTGACTTTTCTACAATTTTAGAACGCCAAATTTGTGCGAAACCCATGAAAAATCGTTGATCTCCTGTTAAACCATCAATGATCGGTGCTTCTTTACCATTTAACGAAGCTTTATAGGCTTTGTAGGCAATAGTGACACCAGATAAATCACCAATGTTCTCACCTAATGTTAATTCACCGTTAATGTTTAAATTATCAAATACTTGATAGGCAGAATATTGGTCAACTAATGCTTTGGTACGTTTAGAAAATTCTTTAAGATCTTGCTCTGTCCACCAATTGCGTAAATTGCCCTCAGCATCGTACTTACTGCCTTGATCATCAAAGCCATGACCCATTTCGTGTCCAATTACTGCCCCAATACCACCGTAGTTTACTGCATCATCTGCCTTCATATTAAAGAATGGTGCTTGTAAAATAGCAGCTGGAAATACTATTTCATTGGCAGGAGGGTTATAATAAGCATTAACGGTTTGTGGTGTCATGTGCCACTCCCATTTGCGAATTGGGCCACCTAATTTAGATAGTTCTTTCTCGCTAGCAACTTTACGTGCGCGAATAATATTCCCAACTAAGTCATCACCGCTAATTGAAAGTTTAGAGTAATCTTCCCATTGATCTGGGTAACCAATTTTAGGCGTGAAAGCGGCTAATTTTACTTGAGCTGCTTTCTTAGTATCTTTTGACATCCATTCTAAGTTATCAATACTTGAGCCGTAGGCATTACGTAAATTTTCAACTAATTCACTCATGCGTGCTTTAGCGGCTGGTGTAAAATGACGAGCAACGTACACTTTACCTATTACTTCACCTAAATTACTATTCACAACACGAACGCCGCGCTTCCATTGTGGTCGTTGTTCTTTTAGGCCATTTAGTTGCTTGGAAAAGAAATCAAAATCTTCATTGTCGATTTCTGTTGTTAGGTAATTTGAAAAAGCACTTAAGGTATTAAAAGTTAGATATTGTTGCCATGTGGCTAATGATGTCTCATCAAATACTTTACCAAAGCCTTTAATAAAGCTTGGTTGATTAATAATAATATCTTGCTGCTTGGTAACGCCTTCTGCTGCTAAAAATGCTTGCCAGTTAAATTTATTTGTTAGCGTATTTAATTTATTGATAGCTATTTTGTTGTAACTTTTTTCACTGTCACGGGTTTCAACACGTGTCCAATGCGAGTCAGCTAGCTTTGTTTCTAATACCATTATATTTTTAGCGGACTCTTTTGCATTAGGTAATCCTGCTAACGTTAACATTTTTTCAATGTGAGTAAGGTAGTTAGCTCGTAGCGTTACAAAACGCTCATCTGTATTAAAGTAGTAGTCTCTATCTGGTAAATTTAAACCGTTTTGCCAGATATAAGCAGCATAACTTGACGAGTCTTTTTCATCTATATTGACATAGAGTGCAAGTGGATTATTAATACCAATAGATGAGTATTTTCCAAAAAAAGAGGCTAATTCATCTTTGTTTTTAAGGTTATTAATTGTATTGAAAATATCTTTGATAGGTGCAGTGCCAAGCGCATTTCGTGCGTCTGTGTCCATGTATGAACGGAACAAGTCAGCGACTTTTTGTTCGTCTGAACCCATTGTTAAGTGTTCATTTGCGGCAAGCTCTTCAATAATAGCTTTTACGTCATCATCAGCTTTGTCACGTAAATCATAAAAAGAACCAATGGCGGTTTTATCATCAGGAATCTTATTTTTTTTCATCCAACCACCATTAATATAACGATAAAAATTATCTTGAGGTCGAATAGTTTTATCTATATTGGTTTGCTCTATACCAGAAGCTAGAATGGATTTTTGAGGTGTTGCAATACTATTTTGCGCTGTTGAATTTGATTCGTCGCTGTTACTACAGCCACTAAGCAGTAGTATTGACGAACATACAGCGCTTGCGATAATTGTTTTCATTTAATCACTCTCATTTTTGTAAATTAACATATATTATTCATACACATCATTCTTTGTTTTTTGATAAATATGTTGCTATGAAAAACATGGATGATGAATGTTACGAAGAATTTTAATAAAATTCTAGTTGAAGGCTCATCTATTTATATTTTTTATGTAACCAAACGTTTATATGTTGTTTACAGTATGTTTACAAGGTGAATGGGGTAATTAGTTAATTTTATCGGGTAGAATACGGGATTTTACCTGTTATTAGAGATAAATAGATCGACAGCGCATTGGCACATTTCATCAATTTGGCTTGCATCTCCGTAAATTCCATCAATCACAAGTTGTGCAATACCATGTAATGTTGCCCAGGTGACTTGTGCTAGTCTAAGTGAATTTTGTGATTTAGGTAAAATGCCTTTTTGTTGCCATGCTTGAGTCATTTCAACTTGATACTGAAAACTTGGGTAAGCAACATCAATAAGGGCTTGAGAGCTAGTTGACGTTATCGATTGCTTTACTTTATTGCCATTCTTGCTTCCTTTTTGTTCTTGCTTCCATAACGTGCTACCAAACATAAGTTTATATATAGCGGCATTTTGCGTTGCAAATTGTACATAAAAATGAACAAAGGTGTGATATTTTTCTTCATCAGTTAACTCATTATTATTGAAAATTTTCTCTGCTTCTTTTTGCCAAGAGGTGAAACCCTGTGCAGCAATGGCACAAAGTAAATCATTTTTATCTTTAAAATGATGATAGGCTGCGGTGCGAGAAACACCAATATGTTCGGCAAGCTTCCTTAATGATAAAGCTTCTATGCCCTGTTCGGTAATCATGGCGGTTGCTGTTGCAAGCAAGCTAGCGTGTAAATCACCATGGTGATAAGTTGACGATTTATTGTTTACTTTGGTTACGGGTATTTCTTTCATTATTGTCTCAAAGGTCATCGGCATTAAAGGGTTTTTCTATGAGGCAGAGCAACATTAGAAAATATAATACCAGCAACTAACGACATAAAAATTAAAAATGTTTGTGAGCCTAAATCGGTAACATCCAGCATTTGTTGTCCTGATACCAAGCTGTTTAGTCCAATATAAACCTTACTTCCTGGCACCAATACAACCATACCCAATAAACGTACAATGGATGACGGTAAATTCATAATACGAGAGAATAAATTACTGTAAATACCTAACGCAAAGGCCCCGACAAAGGCACCTAACGCAACCCCTAAATAGCTGCTAGCCCAAATGCTAACACCAAATGATATATAGCCTGCAATCATACCCCAAGGAGCATCTTTTAAGCGTACCTTGAACAAAATAACTAAAGAAATAGTTAAGGTTGTTACCGCAAGCCATGAAGTCCAAATAGGCATAGTTTCCGGAGGTACAAAGTTTACTTCACCCCAAATGAGTTTCCCAAAGGCCATGCCTAAGACTGCGCCAAAGTAAATTTTAAAAAGCACCATGATACTATCCATAATGCGCGCTGTGCCTGACATTAAATGGCGGGCTGCTAATTCAGATAAACCTACGGTTAATGACAGTCCAGGGATAAATGCAATGATGCTAGACAGAATAACCATGGGGATGTTGATGCTAGGGTCAAACAATGAAATAAAGGAAGCTAACATTGACGTGGTAATTGCGGCAATTGGCTCAAGCATTTCAGTAACACGGCGTGAATGTTCTGCCCA
>Ga0193956_1000891_pt1 | contig 12615 bp, 10 predicted proteins | sample BB_7_MG_FD_140358 | JGI IMG/M metagenome (GOLD analysis project Ga0193956, IMG submission 140358) | Microbial mat bacterial communities from the Broadkill River, Lewes, Delaware, United States - BB_7_MG | ecosystem: Environmental > Aquatic > Freshwater > River > Microbial mats | place: USA...
ACAAACTTTTTGCTTTTTGGGTACTTAAAACCCCCCGTAAAATGGGGCTTTGAAACTTAAATGAATATAAAAGTTTGTAAACTGTTTTGATTTTCAAAAAAAAGAGAGGTTTACAAACTTTTTGAAATTGAGTCCAAAATGACCAAAGTCCACATCTTAGGGCTTTGTTGGGGTTTTGGCTTAATCTAAACTTATCTAAAAAGTTTGTAAACTGTTTTGGGCTTTTAATATGATAAATCACTAAGAATTTTACTATTAAAAAGTGCTTCTACTTCTAAGATTAGACCTTTCAAATCATTCTTCATATCTTGTATATTTTTAGTTTTGTTGATATGTGATAAAGCATTTCGGCGTTTTCTAAGACGATTATAGAGTTTATTGACTTGCTTAAACGCTTCTTTATTTTGATGATACATATCAGGATAACGGCGTAATATTTTATTCTGTTCTCTAAAGTGTCCTATCGTTTTCATCACATGGTCATTTCTTTGATAATCATCTTTAAATTTAATATTTTGACAAATTTTTTCAAAACGATAAGAACAATACTCTCTAAAAGACTCAAAGAGGTAGGACAATGCAATAATGAGATAATTTTTATCTAAAGTTATTTGAGAAAGTAGTATATATTTTTGAAAATGAGAGAGTACAGAAAATATATTCAAGATACTTAGCTCCTTTTCTACTTTCTCTATGAGGCTAGAGATGTGTTGAAGCTCTTTATGACTCTTTAGCCTCTCTAACTCTTTGCTTAAGGCTTCATAGTTTTTTTCTACCCCTTTAATATCATTTGAAAGTAGTGATTTAGAAAAGCTTTCAAATGTTTTATTGTTGAGTAATTTCATATTTTCTACAGGCACAAAGTTTAAAGTACGAATAAAGCCTGTAAGTAAAAGTGAAATTTGTGTGATTTCTATATATTCATCAAGGTAAATATAGCGATACTCTTTAAACATTTGTACCTCTTTAGCAAAGATGATTTTAAGAGATTTCTTCTCCAAAAACTGTGCAAGGGTTGAAGCAAATATTGCCATAATAGGTTGATGCCTAAATCCATGGGTAATATCTAAAAGCGTCTCATCATTTTCTTGAAGTAGCTCTAACACTTTTTCAAATATATCATCTAAGCTATCATCTTCTATTTCAACATAAGTCACTTTCTTTTCTTTAAGAGAAGTTTTTAATATGATTTTTTGAAACTTAATGGCACATTTTGTACCAATAAATACAAAATCATCATCATAGTTTTGAAGTAGAAACTCTGTAGAGTTTTTATAGGCTTTACTCTCTTTACTTAAAATCTCACCATGATATAAAGCACTTTGAAAGCGTATCTCTCCCTCTTCATTTTTTTGAGGTTTACACCCTTCTTTAAATGCTCCTGATGTACCTAGAATACTCACTATCATTGGGACTCTCCTTACTTAAAAATAATATTGAATTTCATTTAAATTCCTCATCACAGGCTTATACTCTCCAGCTGTATACTGTGTTATCTCAATATTCCAATAGTTCTGTATACTCATACCCAACAAAAAACCCAAAGTGACAGGCATAGAGTAAGCTAAACGAATTTTAGAAACATCTTGTTGTAGCTCATTAATAACACTATATATTTCTTGATTAGCTCTTATAAAATCTTCAGGTTTATTTATGGTTGCACCTAACTTACTCTCTAAATGCACTATATTATCTCCAAGTTTAGAGAGTGCCACCTTATGTGATGCCATATCTATGGCAATAGTCACATCTAAACCTATTTTTCCTATCTCTTTTTTTTCTATAACTTTAAATTCATCAATACCCTCTTTATAAATTCGATTATCTATAGTTAGAACAGTGTCATAACTGTTTGATGACTTGCTATACTGATAAAGTGTTACTCCCTCAGTTCCAAAAAGTGTACCTACTAAAATAGCATTGGCAATAGGTCCAATATAAACAATATGAAAATGAACATTATTAGGTGTTTGGGCTTCTAACTTTTTAATATTATGTTTACTAATTTTTAAAAAATCAACAAATCGTTGTTCATTAAAAATATCACTGTCATATTTAAAAATCAAATCATTTTCTATGATGTTAAAATGCTTTTCTAAATTTTCTTTATGATTAGGATACTCACTTTTTAATTTCTTAAAAAGCGTGGTCAAAGCACTTTTAGAATCTGCTGGGTTAGAGATGTTAAATACTATGGGAATAGGTAAATTCATTTGCGAATAGATTTTTATATTTCGTTTCTCATCATATAAGGCATAGCAAAAAAGTAACCCTGCAATAAGCAGTGCCACCCAATACCCTTGACCTATCTCATCTGATATCAGTCCACCTATAGCAGCAACAGCTAAAGATAGTTGGGCATATGTATTTGAAAATATGTTATTGAATATTTTAGTTTTCATTGTAATTCTTTAAGTAAGTTTGAAATATACTCTGAACCCTTGTTATTTTTAGGGGCTTTCCATTTTTTGATAAATTTATCTAACTCTTTTTTATACTGCTTTTGATTTCCTTTTTTATTTTGAAGAGCTTCAAATGAACTCTTGAAACTCTCATTGACTTTTTGATGTTTATTGTTTTCTTGGTTTTTTTGTAGTTTATCTCTTTTTTCAGTTATCTCATCTATCTTTTCATAGTCAGAATATTTATTTATGAAGTTTTGAAGAATATTTATATCTTCACTATTATTGACAATATTTAATTCTCGTTGAAACTCTTTTTTATCTTTTTCAATAGCCTTATCTATTTTAATCTTTTCTAAAATCTCATCAGTCAATAATGACTTTGGATAATTGTCTTGCATATCAAAAAGTTTACTTACCTTTGGTAAACAATCTCTACCTACATATTGTTTGTTTAGTTTCTCATTTTTTGCATCTACAAATTCATTTATTTTTTTATCAGGATTTAGCACAAGATATTTTAACTTACCATCAATCTTTAACTCTTTATAAGCCATAACAAATAGTTCTTTTATCTGTTCTGTCTCTATCCAATTTTTATTTAGTGTTTTATTCATCATTATTTCATACTCTATAAGATGTTTTTGATAGGGCTTTGTATCTAAGTCTATTTTTATTTTTCCAAAACCTAAGGACTTTGCCATACCTATATTATGATAAAAATCATCTTCATTGTTATGAAATGTCAAAGCAGAAACTAATGCTCCAATCTCAACTTTTTTAAGATTATGAAATCTTACTTTACCACTAAATGTAAATTCATTAAACTTACTATCATCGTAGTCACCAAGAGGAGTAAATGAAGTAGCAGAGTCTGTATCATTATCAGCTTTTGTAAATTTTGGTTTTCCATATCTTAAAGGGTATCTTTTCCAACCTGCAATTTTTGATGTTTTATCCATCAATGTCTTGTAATTATCATCCAAGACTTTACCATTATCCTTACAGTTTTGTTCGAGATATTCAGGGTAAAAAGAGGGATTTGGACTACCTAAAACAGTATAAACATTACCATAAGGTTTAGGCATTGAGTTGCACTTAAAATGGCTAAACTGAACTCTCCCTTTGAGAGAAAAGCTCTCTTTTTTAGATTTTTTATCTTCTGATAGCTCCTCTTGTACTGTTCCAAAAATTGTTTGGGCTAAATCAAGCTTATGATATTTATTTTTATCATTTCCCCTTGTAACTACTTCTATAATTTGTTTTGTTGCATCATCTATAGTATAGCTATAAGCCAATTTAAAAAGTTGAGAAAGTCCAATGTCTGTAATTCCATTCTTATCTTTTTTATAAAAAATAGGTATGCCTATATTAGGGTCATAGTTATTTTTCCAAAAGTTACCATCAATTGAGTCAGATTCAAAATAGACTTTTTTAAACTTATCCACTGCTTTTTCTATATCTTCAATATTAGAGACTTTGTCACTATCAGCAAAAACAAATTCATTCTTTTTATTATCAATACCACCTGTTAAAATAAGGTAAGCATTGTTGTTTATAGTTTTATGAATAGTAGCTACTCTTTTTGTGCCTATTTTTTTATTATCTCTGTTATATAAATCTTTTATACTATTTTTGACCAAAATTCTAATATAAGTTTTATTTTTTTTATATTTCTCTTGTGCTGTATCAAAATCACAATTGATTGTTCCAATGGTTTTACTTTTTCTGTTATCATATTCTATAGTTCTAGGTTTACCATAATCCTCTATATACCACTCTTGATTATTATTTTGTTTTAAAAATCCACAACCATCAGCTGTTCCAACTAACTCTTTTCTATTTGTCATATCTCTTATTGATATTGTTTTTTGATGTATTTTCTCATCTATAGGGATTTTGGAAAAACTCATAATCTCCAAAACAGACCTAACCATACCCTTAACACTCGTAGAGGGTATATAGTACGCTCCATTATGATTACAAAATTCTGTGGATGGATTATTTTTATCATCACTATGATTGCGTATAAATATAGGACTCTTTGCAGTAATTGTAATATCTATACACCCACTCTCTCCATCTTCAAAGGGTATATCATGGCTTACATCTTCACTCCAACTAGGAAAAAATACCTTTTCACTCAATGGTACAAAATTAAATGGTGCTGTTATCATTTTGATTCTCCTTTTTCAAATCCTACAAAGACTACTTTTTGAAGTTTTTTTACTTTCATATCCTCGCACAACTCATCAGCTTGTGCTTTCCATATTTGAGCCATTTTAATATTATAATTAAACTCTTTTATATCTGATAAATATACTTGAGTATCATCAAGAGGTGTATTTTCTATTTCATCTACTAACCAATGATTATTCACTTGTTTAATAGTTATAGAATTTTTGCCATTATAAAAATGTGATTCATAGATAAAGCCAGTTTTATCTTCTACTTTTATCTCTTTATTATCAACAAAAATATCTTTATCTTTATCTATAGGACGATGTGAAAATTGTACATATCCTTGATAACCTTTAAGGCTATTGATATATTTTATAATCTCTTCTTTCGTTTTTTTCATATCTTCTCTCCATCTCTATAAACTTCACCATCAAATATCCCATGTCCTTTGGTAGTCATCCCACCTAAAGCTAACATACCTGTACAAATATCATCTAAAGCACTTTCAAAAGCATTTATATAGGCTTTGTTTACACTTTTTTCAAGAAGTATTTCGATTTCATAGACTCTATCGTCTGCTATGGTCTTCTCTTGAAATAAAGCTCCATCAATCGCTCCACCTGTAAATCTATCTATGCTCACATGGTCAAAGGTCTTGGTCTCATTGTTATTGTCTTGAAAACAATCAGAGATAAGAACTTTACCTTTGCTCCCCTCTATCCCATTTTTAGAATCTTTAGCCTCTCCAAATATCTCTTTGATAGTCTCTTTAGCTTCGTCATTGCCTATAAATAGTTTATTTTGTATATTATAATGGTAGGTACTTCTATGAGCCAAAGCCCCTTTGATAGAAGACGCAGGAATAAGGATTTTTTTGTGAGAGAGTTTTCCTCTATTATAGTCTATTGTCTGTTCATACATCGGTGTTAAATCTGCATCACTATCCCCAAAACCACTGCCAAAGATAAAGAAGTTTTCAGGTTCTAGTTTTAGTCTATAACTAATATAGTTGGGAGTGGCGATAGTCGATTTATCTTTTTTTATCTCTATCGTCTTGCCCCTAAGAGGATAATTTAAACTACTTGAATAGTCTGCATAACTTTCACTATCAAAAGATTCAGTTTTTATCTCTTCTATTTTAAATTTACCAAAGCCTTTGGTACTACCTCCACCCAATCTAAATGATGGACTAGATAATAAGCCTAAGATTTTATGAAAAGTATTCTCATCACTTTCTATAAGCTCTAAGCTAAATTTAAAACGACTTCCTGCATAGACAATCTCTTCATCAAATTTACTATTATTATCTGCTACCCCTTTATCTGTGATAGCTGTGTGTTCTCGTATAGGTAGAGTGTCAAAGAGTTTTAAAAAGTCTGACCTCTCATCATCTAAGAGTAATGTTTCTTTTACTCTATTTTCTTGGTCTATACACAAAAGTGCATTTGAAAAAATAACTTTTGAGCCATTATCATTGCCAAAAACATCATCTACTAAATCTATATCAAAATCTTTTCTCAAAACTCCTGCTATAGAAGTACCCAAAATCATAGGCAAAGCATTCCAATCTCTTTGGACTGGACTATCTATCAAAAAGTCACTAGCATTTGAACCCACTTTGAGGGCTGTCTCTGCTTCTATCGTAATCTGAGCGACATATCTAGTTTTCATCTTTTTGCTCCTCTATTTTATTATTTTGTTTGGGCATTTGTATTGAGAGAAGTTTTATAAATTCTAAAGTGTTTGTTTTATCTAATAAAGTGCTAATTTGTTTCTCTTCCCATTCTTTTGTACCATTGGATATATATGTATTTATTTCTTTTTTAAAGCCCTCTTCCCCACTTGTACAGATACTTCTTATCTGACCCCATTGTGAAGATTTGATATTTTTGTAAAGAGCTTTATTCTTTAAAATAAATCTATCTACTTTTTTTAGAATAATTAAATTACATCTTTTATTGTTATCTCTTTGTTTTAAAAACTGACTGAGGTTACTTTTAATCTCTTTTATCTCTTCCTTTTTATTCTCATCAACTAAAGTAAGTGTAAATTCTTTTTCACTCAAAAAACTAGGATTAATCAAAATTTCTCCAAAGCCTTCTGCTAGATAAAGACCCACACCTTTTTGTATCTCTTCTTTTTGTTTGTCTGAAATATCGTTTAAAACGATGACTGAACCTTTGGCGATACATACCCTTTCATAGGTTTTGGTTTGCATTGCTCCATTATAGGGTGTAAACGAAGAAGTTTTGATTTGGCAATGGGCATAATCTACATTCGCATCTTTACAGATATATTGTAAATCATAGCTAGGGTTTCCTTGCTCATCAACAAGGGCTAAACGGCTATTGGCATAAAGCACTAGATTATTTGAGTTTTCTACTTCTACACACTCTTTTTCTCCTTTTTCCTTGATACTTACCAATCCATATTGAGCAGACTTTGATTTACCAAGTCTCCTCTGACCTATGATAGATTTTTTGAGAAGAGCCAAATCATGAGCAGATATACTCTCATCAACTTTAATAGAAAACTGCCATCTTAAACCTTTGCTCATCGAAAAATAGCCAAACATAGAGCCATCTTTACTTTTTCTCTCTGTTTTATCATAAGCAGATTTTTGAGAGTAACGATAGTCTATATGTATGAGTTCTTTGTCTTTAGTGATATATCCATTTCTTTTTTGCTTTAATTGTGTAAACTTTGTAAAATCTTTTATCAAGTGATGCGTATAAAGTGTATCTTCTTTACCTTTATCAAAAAAGTAGCTAAGAGGCATTTTATAAGTAATTTTATTATCATATAAAAGTGTTGCATCTCCAAACCTCACTTTACCACTATGAAAAACATCAAAACTCTTTTCAAAATCTTTATAATTTTTAGCAACCATCCCCAAGAAGTTAGACCCTGCGATAAAATCTAGCTGTTGTATATTACCCTCTGTATTAGAAGTTGCAGGAAGGACTACATCACTTAAAAACTCTACTTCATAAAAAAACTCTCTCATTTTATTACCTCAATTTTACATCTGCCTAAACCACGGTTACGATTTAATCCCATTCGCTTTATCATTTTTAGAGATTTTTCTAGTGTATCAAAATCATCTTGTGAGGCTATATCCAAAATTTTACCTTCTAGTGAAATAGGAATAACCACCTCTATCTCTCTTAGGCTATCATCTACAGCGATACCATTTTTGCCAATCTGTGTAGAAGCTATGGTATCATACAGCCTATCTTGGAGTTTATTGGTTCTTATCTCTTTGTGTGTATCTTCATCTAACGAAGCATTGGCAAAATAGCATTGATGTAAAAATTCACTATCCCCAAACGCTTCTATCATCTCTCGCACTAATCCTTTGATGGTTTTGCCACTAGCATAAGGAATACCCTCCTCATCTTTTGTCACAGAACTATCAAGCTTTGCCCCTGCACTAAGTCCACTTCCTAGATGCCAATAGTCTAAAAACGCTATTTCATAGTTTAAAATCATGCTTTTGCCTTTTTTATATCCGTAATAGATAGAATTTGTAGTATGTCATAAATAGGTGTTTTAGAACAATTATCTTTTGTAATAATCAATGTCTCATTAGAGAGGTCTTTAAAAAAGTATTTGAGGTTTCTATCCATGATTTCACAATTCCAATTATCTTTTTCTTGCATCACTGAGTTTATTCTATTGAGTAAGTTCTCAGCATTACTATCGCTTCTGTAAAGTTCACTCAACCAATTTCTAAGTTTAGATATAGGGCTATTGTCACATCTATAGGCTTCTAAAGTATGAATAAAATCATTAATATCAGCTTCCCCCTCTTTGTCCAAATAATATGCTCCAAAATCACATCTTATCGTTTGTTTATCATTTATAATGGTAAGTTCATCTGCTACAAACTTATCCCATGATTGAAAACTCGCACCTTGAATATTGTGAAACATCAAACAAGAGTTTTCTCTATTGGAGTGGTTTTTGGCTACGCCACAAAGAGCTTCTGCCAAATCAACAGCATAATGAAAAGGATATTTCTCATTACAGTAGGCTATCCCTGCACAGGCTGTGAGTTTTGTTACTTCCTTATCATCTATCTTTACACCTTTTAACTCTTGTATCTTTTTCGTTTCATCTTCAAAATTTTGTAAAAAGTTTTTGGTAAAGGCTAAAGCATCATTGGCATTACAGATAACTGTGACATCATCACCACCAACAATAATTTTTCTAAAATCTTTTATATCTTTTTTAGCTTCATCAACAGCTTTAATAGTTGCATTGTTCAATGCTACAGAAAAACCACTAAGCTTATCACTAAGTTGTGGAATAAGCTTACCCAAACCATTACCATCTATATGGATAACAGCTATTTTATTTTTGCTATTTGAAATATAAGAGAGTTCTTTTGATTTTTCAAAATCCTTATCCTCTATTCTCTCCTTATTGAACCATTGAGCATAAGCTTCTCTTTTTTGTTTTGAAGCTCTATCTAATGGTTTTGTTTTATTTCTTTTTTTGTATTCTATCGCTGGTCTTGCTGTGCTTGGATTAAGCTTCATGATATTAATACTCAAATCAATAGGAATACTAGGCTTATTTCTTTGAATTTTTAGATTTTTTTCTAAGTGATTAATATCCTCTTTTGTATGTTTTTCGCCTATTTTAATCACTGCTTGTGAAAGTGTAATTCCATACGCTTTTTGTTGTATAAATTTAGAAAAAATAAGTATGAATTTGCGTAACGACTCTTCATCCTCAAAAATGGCTTTGATATTTCCTGCTGTATTCAATAAAATATTTTTATCTTTTAAATTTGAAATAAGCAAAAAATCATTTGCGATACTTTTGACTATCTCACTAGCCCCTACAATCTCTTGGAGTGAGTTGGTTGCAAAGATAAAATCTTGTATCCCTTGCACCGATGCTCCATATAGATATTTACTCATTTTCTCTCCTCTATCTCTATTTTCCCAAGCCCAAAGACACAAGACTTTCCTACACCTATTAATACACCCAAGCTTAATAATTCATAACTCTCTTTATTGAGTCCTTTTAATTCTATACTTCCCATAATACCTCCTAAATTCATTCTACTTTTTTGTCTATTACTCATTCGTGTGAGCTCTTTATAATAAATATCTTTAGCGATTATCTCACCTTGTATCTCAAAATCTAATTTTTTTCTCTTTTGTTTCTTAAGTTCTAATGCCCTTTGATAAATAGAAGAGAGAATGTCTTTAAGTTCAATATTTGCATCTCTTATCAAACGATTATTTTTTTTCATTCTCAATGGTGTGACAAAAGAGAGTTTTATATTGGGATAAAAGTGTTCTGTTTTAAAGTCTCGAGTAGGGTTTTGTGGAATAAAAAAAGTTTTATCAGGATTGGCTACGATACCATTAATCAAGAAAACAAAATCTTGATAGGTTCTTTGTGTTTTGCCTAAACCTCGTTCTCTTAGCATCTTATCCAAAGCCAAAAGTACATAAGGCAAATGCTCACAAGCCTCTTCAAAAAGATAAAAATCAAAGCTGTATGCACCATTTCCCAATAAGAAATCAAAGCGATAGGAGTGTATGCTATTTGCTTCTTCATAAAAAGCATAATAGACACAAGAAGCACTGGCAAAACACCCCTCACAAGAAAAAGAAGGGTTAATACAACTCACTTCTTTTAAGGCATAGCCTAAAGCCCCTCGCAGTTGAGACCCCATAAAGTCAGGTGTTGTGTCTTTGCTATTAATTTGTATTGATAATTTTGTATAAGTCATAAAATATTATAACACTTAAATATAAATCTATCTCTTGTTTTCTAAAAAAGATAGAAAATAAAACAAAACTAACAGTGCTATTTTAGGGAACTTGGGCAAAATGCTTGTAAAGCTCTTTTGATACTTCTAAAATTAGAAGACTTAAAAGAATTACTTCTCTCTATTCTTCTGTTCCATATACTCTAAGAGTTCCTCTTTTTTGAGGTTAAGCTCTCTTGCTATATCATCTATAGAGAGCTTAAACTTCTCTATCATAATGATAGCATTTTCAAAAGAGTTCTCTTTTTTACCACTCTCTATACCTCTTTTCATTCCAATTTGATAAAATGGTGTTTTTTCTATATCTACTGTTAGCATCTCTATTCCTTTCTCTACTTCTTTTTCTAAGTCTCTATTACCTGAATATACATTTACCATTCTTAGGTAGTTTCTATACTCCACATCGTCGTTGAGTTCTCTTAGCCTTTTTAGTATCGTATTGACTACCATCTGTTTATCTTTGCCCTCAAAATCACACAACATAGCCAAAACAATAGCCGATGAGTCATCACTATACAAAAATGACTCACACGGTATATCTCTAATGTCTATTATATCATAACTGTAGTCTATCTTATCTCGTTTGATTTGTGATTTCATACGGCATTTGTCTTTGCCTATATAGAGCATATATTGACGCACTACATAATCTTCATATAGGAAAAGTATATCACTATAGTATCTGTGCATTCTTAGGTGCATTTGTGGATGATTGTTATTTTGTATCTCTATGTGTATGACTTCATCACCGTTTTTGTAGAGTATATCGCTATCTCTGGACTCTACTCGTGTGAACTCTTTGTCTATGATTTCCATATCATCTTTGATGTCAATATGTAATATATGTTTAGATATATCTCTAGCTATATTTTTGAGTATCTCTTTACTAACTATATCTTTGTGACCCATATTATCCCCTTTTGAGATAGCATTATTATAGCATATCCCCTATAACATTTAAGTAGTCGGGTCATTAAAAAAAGGTAAAAGATGAAAATACCAGAATATGAATTTGTTTCAATCCCCTATAACATTTAAGTAGTCGGGTCATATAAAAAATGAAAGTACCAAAAACACAGAGAGAAGCGATAGAGGTTTCAATCCCCTATAACATTTAAGTAGTCGGGTCATTTCCCGATCGAAATGATTGGTAGAGTTCCTCTCTGTTTCAATCCCCTATAACATTTAAGTAGTCGGGTCATGTAGTACATAGGGAAACAAATTCAAATAAAAGGAGAGTTTCAATCCCCTATAACATTTAAGTAGTCGGGTCATTAGTTTTTATATTTGGACTTTCTTTATTAGTAATAATAGGTTTCAATCCCCTATAACATTTAAGTAGTCGGGTCATAAAATAAATACAAAAAAGAAAAGGGGTTACAAAATGGAAAGTTTCAATCCCCTATAACATTTAAGTAGTCGGGTCATATAAAGAGATAGAACTAATAGCTGGAACAAAACCTGAAAGTTTCAATCCCCTATAACATTTAAGTAGTCGGGTCATTGGTCTCCAATACAAATATCTCAAAGAACTTGTATTATGTTTCAATCCCCTATAACATTTAAGTAGTCGGGTCATATCGCAATTGTAACGGCTATAACAATTGCTAAATTATTCAGGTTTCAATCCCCTATAACATTTAAGTAGTCGGGTCATAACATTTACACTAAAATTATAAATAAATGCTCTTATATGTTTCAATCCCCTATAACATTTAAGTAGTCGGGTCATAGCCTATATATCACTCTTTTATGAAACTTTGGTGCATTTTTACCTATCTTAACAGTGCTATTTTAGGGAACTTGGGCAAAAAGTTTGTAAACTCTATGATTTCAACATACCAACTTGGCTTGTTTTTTTCTTAAAGTGCCTATTATTGGGGCTTTGAAGCTCTAAAAAAGTTTGTAAACTGTTTTGACTCATATCGTTATTTAGTAGTTTACAAACTTTTTGCTTTTTGGGTACTTAAAACCCCCCGTAAAATGGGGCTTTGAAACTTAAATGAATATAAAAGTTTGTAAACTGTTTTCTTTTTTTAAAAAAGTGGCGATTTACAAACTTTTTGAAAATAGACTAAAAATGAGTAAATCCCGTGTTTTAGGGCTTTACTAGGATTTTGGCTTAATCTAAACTTAGCTCAAAAGTTTGTAAACTGTTTTAGTGTATTTTAGAAAATATCTTATGCTCTTTTTCTATTCTTTTTTTATCTAAAGTACCATCTTCTTGCACATAATAAA
>Ga0193956_1000893_pt1 | contig 12605 bp, 7 predicted proteins | sample BB_7_MG_FD_140358 | JGI IMG/M metagenome (GOLD analysis project Ga0193956, IMG submission 140358) | Microbial mat bacterial communities from the Broadkill River, Lewes, Delaware, United States - BB_7_MG | ecosystem: Environmental > Aquatic > Freshwater > River > Microbial mats | place: USA...
ACAAACTCAAAATAATCACCTAACATATCTGTGATAAACCTATCTCTTGAGTGGCCTCCGTCATAACGACAATTTGTTCCTAATAAACAAGAAGAAATTCCTAATTTCATATTAAATCCTTTTTTGAATTATATTACATTAGTATATTCTTTAATAGCTAAAAAATGTTAGTTTATAAATATATTTATTGCTATTTAATATCTATTTTCTCTTGTCCTATTCTATATAGGAAAGGATAACCTATAATTCAGCATTATAGAAGCGTTATATTTTAGAAGGTGTACTTTTAGGTGTACTTAATCTCTGAATTTGATAAAATCTTAGAAAAATTCATCAAGTCTTTTTCTATCTCTTTGTAAATCTCTTTTTCATTTGAACATCCCATATCTTTGACAATACTCTTTAAAGGTTTAGTTTTAATAGTTTTATAATTTGTTAGTTCTTCTAAAATTGGATTATTTTCATTTGAAAAGTTAAATAAAGTCTGACTATTTTCATTTGTTGACAATTGATTTATAAAATCTTTAGTCTTTTTACTTTTTGCACTAAAGTAGTTTAAACTATTTATATTATAAAAGGTTTTATCATTAGCAAAATCCCTAGAGTATTCTTCTTTTTTTAATATACTTGCAGTAATTGCTAAACAAAACTCTTTTCCAAAGATTGGTATTATAATTTCTTCCCAAAATATATTTTCAGATACACTCTTTTCACAAACTAAAACTAATGAACTTGAACTCTTCAAATTCTGAAAGAAACTTGATAACCACTCCATTAGATATTTAAAATCATCTTCACTTGTTACCATATTGAAAATAAATGTATAAATAAAACTTCTTGGTAAAGAAACAAAAGAACCTTTAGGTTCTTCTCTTAGTTTTAAGTATTCAGTATAATAAAATTTATTTTTATAATATCTATAATCTTTATTATTAAAATAAAGTAAATCACTTATTTGGGGATTAAATATTTCATAAGGTATAAGTTCATCTATTAAAATCTCACCATTTACATTAATATTTTTATCTACTAAACCCCAAGCACTTATAATAGATAAATTTAAACCTAAATCTTGATTGATAATATTTTGAATATCACTTGATGTTCCTGATGCTATATTTCTTCCTATTGATTTGTAATAAAAAGTTACTGCATCTTGCCATACATTACAAGATGCAGTAGAATTAAATATAAAAAGTGTCTTTTGATGTTCTTGACAATAATGAAGATTATTCTTTAAAATATCAATTACAGTTTGTCCAGCTATTGAAAGTGCCATTTATTTCCTTACTATATTGATTTATCATCTATTTTTTCTATAGTTTTATTATACTACTCTTCTAATTCAAAAAAAGTATTCCTTGATACTAATGTATTTTCGTTTTGATTAACTATAATATAATTATCTTCTATATTGTAAGAATAATGTGTAATATAATAATTATCAAATTCTCTTGTATCTAAAGGTATTTTTGCATATGGATTATGATGGACTTGTAAACCATCTAAAATTTCTTCATGATAATCAATATTCTCTACCACTGAATATAAATCTTTCATTTCCTCTATACTTTGTACTTCTTTAAATATAGTTGTTCTAACTTTACACTTAATATCTGTTTGAGTTATAACTTTACTTATTGTAGCAGTAGTTGAGAAAATAATAGCACTTACATCTGAATACTTATCATTTCTAAATATTCCTAATTCTAATTTTGTTCCATCATTTTTTTTGACATAAGAAATATCAATCTCACACATTTTTTGAGTATCAAAACCTTTAGCGTATAACACTCTATTAATTGCATTATTATTCTGATTTGAAAACATTGATTGTTCAAATGGTGCAACAGCAATAATAAAAGGTTTTTTTTGAACATGTTTTAATTTCCTATAGCTATCTTTGTATTTATCACATTTACTAGTAATTGCAGTAAAGAGTCTAAAAGTTGCATAATTTAAGAACTCTTCATGAGATTTATTCTTTCTTTGTTCTAGACTCACTTTAGTCCATTCAGGTTCATCATCTCTAGCCTCATTTGCAGTAGTAGCCTCAATGCATAATGTTGAATATGATGTATAAGAAATAAAATCTGGACTACTTTTTTCAAAATCAACTTGATAACTTAATTCTCTTAAACATTTATATATATAAAGTTCCCAAAATGATGAATTAAATGTTCTTTGAAATTCTTTTATAAATTTATTATCTCTATCTTTAAAACCTATTGCCCATTCTATTAGTATATCTTTTAATTTATAATTTTCTTTTTTTAATAAATATTTAAAGTGTGAATGCTGTTCTTCTTCACTTACGAGAGGCTGAAATAAATTAACATCTTTTTTCTTTTGCTTATTTTTCTTTTTATTACTATATCTACCCATTTTATAATGAGCCATAACATTTTCAATAACTGATATTTTGAAAATTATAGATAACTCTTTTGAGTGCATTTCTTTGATACATAATGTAGCAGATTGTAAATACTGTTGAGGACCATTTGGACCATTCACTTCTATCCAACTCTTATCCATTGCTCCAATAATCTTATCCTTCCCAATACCACAATTAACAATTCTATGTTCTAAAAAGCCTAATCCATCAATTAGTTTCTCTTCATTTTCAATAAGTAAATATGCATTTTCTAATTCTTCATAAATAAATTGGTGTGCTACACTTAGGCTTTTATAGTTTTTTTCAATTAAATATATAATATCTTTTGTTGTTTTATTAATAACCTGATAGATTATAATCCTTTTTATAATTTATATATATAAGAATGGTTTGTTTAAATACCAAAGTGTAGTTCTCTGTGACAGTTCGGACAAACAGCTATTGCATTTTCAATACTATCTTCTCCTCCTTCTGCAAGTTGTATTTTATGATGCACTTCTAAATAAGGAGTATTGTCTTTTTTTCTAATAAATAAATGGTGCTTTTTTTTCACATTTTTCACAAATACCATTAGCTCTATTTAATACTTTAAAAACAACATCTGGATTTCTTTTAAAACCTCTTGATCTAATTTCAATTTCTTCTGGATATTTACTAGTATTTTCTAACCTTTCTTCTCTCTTTTGAGGAGAAGTGTGTTTAGAAAACTGAATCCCTCTTTCAAGTTCCTTGTTTAAGTCTTCTATAGAAATTACGTTATCATCATTGTTTTTTTCATGATATTGAATATAAGAGAGAGCTTGATTAGGTATCCTTCTTTTTCCATGAATATTTCCATTGATACCATGCTTATGAAGAGAGTCTATTCCAAGAAAATCACTATCTATAAAGTGAATTAACTTTAGTCTTATAAAATGTTCACAAATTTCACTTCTATCATCCCTATTGAATTGACCTTCATTTCCTAATAATTCATCTTCTCCATAACCACTTTTAATGACTTCGGTTTTAATTGCTATTCTTTGTAACGGTTGAGTAATATAAATATAAACTATATCACCTACCTTAATCTTGTTATTACTTGCGTTACCCCAATCTATTTCTGAGTAATTTTGAAATCCAGCTATAGAATCGTAAAGAGAGGGTCTACTACTTGCAAGCCAATAAGTAATACCATAATCATCTTTTTGATAATCTAATCCTATCGAATTGCTTACATTACGACTTGATACTATCCAACTTTTAATACAATAGTTACTACCTTCTAATGCTTTGATTCTATGATCCGTCACAATGTTATTTTTGCAGGATGAAGTCCACAGTTTAGTGACTTTTCTAGAAAAAATAAATATTTCATTTGTAGTTAAATTAGTAACTTCAGTAAAAACAAAATTCCCTACAGCTTCTTTTTTAAATTGTTCTTCATTTTCAGGGTAAAATATAACTTCCATACCATTAATATCCTATTTTCTATATATCACGTAAAACTTCTTCAATATACTCATCACTCATAAATGCTGATTGTATATGTTGTTTACTTCCTGCAAACTTAGTTATCATGTGACCATACCCTAATAGCTTTTCTGCACCTGATTCATCAATAATAATATTTGAGTTTTTTTCAGTATCGACCCTTAGAGCGAACTTAGCACCTAAGTTAGCTCTAAGTATCATTGGCACAACAGTATTATCTGGTCTCTGAGTACTAACTACTAAATGTATCCCTGCTGCTCTTGCTTTTCCTGCAAGTCTTTGAATAGCATCACTAGCACTTCTTTTAAATTCATCATCTAGCATCCAATCTGCAAATTCATCAAATATAATGACAATTCTTGCTAATTTATCATTTGATTTAGAATTGTATTTAGTTAAATCATTAACACTTAGTTCTTTGAAAAGACCATATCTTCTTTCCATTTCTTCAACTACATCATGTAGTTTTTTAATAGCCAAGTCTTTATTCGTAATTATTCCATCTTCATCCAGATAAGGAATATCTTTATATCTAGTAAACTCAACTTGTTTTGGATCAACTAATATTAATTCTAATTCATCAATATTATTAGTTCTTATTAAATCTATAATAAATATATTTAAAAGAACACTCTTACCACTTTTTGTCATACCAGCAATTAAGGCATGAGGATCCTCACTATCAAGATTATAATATACAACTTCATTGTTTTTTTCATTTCTTCCTAACAATATTTTTGTATTTCCAAAACCATTAGTTAGCTCTCTATTTTCTAAACAATCTTCATACGATATTATTTGTCGTTCTTTTCTTTCAAAAACTAAATTATATGCACCTGGGACAATTTCAACTCTTAAAAGTTTCAAACTATCAACTGCTAAGAAATCATCTGCCATTTTATAAAAGTTACTTTGTTTCCAACCTCTTTCCGGTTTTAAAGAGACACTAATTGCATTTGGTGTAAATAGTACATCTAATATCTTTGCTCTATACCCATGATCAATAACTGTTCCTTTAACAGCATTACTAGCTTCCTCTGCTTCAACCTCTTCAAGTTTTTTTCTTTCTTCAAGCTCTTTTACTTTTATATCTTCTACTATATTCACAACTTCAACATTAGCAATTTCTTTAATAATTACAGGTTCTAAAACTATTTCATCTTTTTCTATATGTTTCTGCACTTGGGTTACATTATCGAATTTTGGAAATTTTAATTCCATTGAATCTAATTTTAATGCAGGAAGTGATTCAATCATTGATACAATTGATTTTGAACCAATGATATACTGTTCGATATTATCTAAACCTGTTGATACTTGAAAATCATCCTCATAGTCATACACAAATACATAAGAGATTCCTCTAACTACATAATTTATATTTTTGTTAAGCCTTATTTTATTTCTTACTTCTTCAGAAGTTAAGTTATTATCAAAACTTTTATGATGTGTTTCTACTATTAAATCAGAAATTTTTGCTATCCAATACTCTTTATCATAACAGTCATTATCTTCAAATACTTTCTTTATCTGTATGTAGGAATCTTTTGTTTGTTGTAATGATTTCTTTGCAAGTTTAGGTCGTCCTGCTTCATTACAAAACTTAACTTCAACAATATCAACGTATATAGTTGAAATATCATCGTTAATAAAAACAGGTGTTATAGATAAAATATCTGCAAGTACATTATTCTGATTCATAAGTAATTTTTCTTCTGAATTAATACTAGATAAAAACCAATCTGCATAATCATCAATATAAATCATTACATTTTTATTGTTTGTGCAGTTTTCCAAAATACTTTTGGCTAGAACTAATCCTAACATTTCATTTGCAAATCTACCTCTTCCTATAGCCTTTAATAAAACATCACCAGAAAGTTCATTTGCTGATTTAATAATAGAATCAACTGATGATTCTATAACTTTACTATCTACATTAAACTCTTCAAATTTTTTAGTTAAGTGATTCTCTAAAAGTATAGTGTTTGCTTTAGATGAGATAACTAAATTTCGATTTATATGACGTGCTTTACGATATTTTATTACATTGGCTCCAAATTCTTCGAGAATCTTCTTATCTAAAAGAGAATCTAAATTAACTACCCAGTCTGTTCTTTTATGGATAGCTTCCAAATCGGTATATAAATTTTGATGACTTCTATCTATATTTAATGTAGGAATTTTATTTTTATAGTCATCTTTATTTGAACTCATCGTTAAATATAATAAATCATAAAAAGAACTTGTCAATTCAGTCTTTGCAGGAGACACCAAATATTTTCCGACTGTAAGTTCTTTTTCTGTCATATATTTTCGTTTAGTCCACATTGTAGGATGATAATCAAATAGATCAAAAGATACATCTAATATTTGATTCATAAATTCAAGTTTTGCTTTCGATGAAACAAAATCATTTAAAAAAGCAATATTCAACTGATCATTTACACTATCTAGCTGCCTAAAACTTTGATCAAATGCATTTAGTCGTATATTTGATAAAAATGAAACTTCATTGTATTCTAAAGCCTCTTCAGAGTCTTTAGAGTTTTGATCAACTAAAAAAGACCTATACATTTTTCTAATATGTGATGCATCAACATCATTTAAATAAATTTCAAAACTATTATTTTCATTTACAAAATCTAATGACATTAACTTCTTCATAAACTTTACAGGAAAATCATAATTATTCACTGCATGAAGTAATATTTTTAAACTACTTTGTTTATGATTATTTAAAGATAAATAGTTTTCTATAACCTTTGTAAGTATTGTTGTTTGAGCTATAGTGTCAGTACTTTGTCCACTCTCAAGATAGTTTCTAACTGGTTCTAAAATAGTATAATCATCACATATCTCAGAAATATGAAGTAAACTCTCTTCTTTTGTATCAGCATTAAATAACCTAAAGACCTCTGGATAATAAGGAGTACTAAAACTTTGTTCAAGATCACTAAAATACAGATCTTCTTTGATCATTGAGATATTATCTGACTTGATATATGAATCAATAAAATCAAAAGCATGTTTTAATTTAACAAAATATGAAATTAATCTCAATGGGTGGTAAGATGGGATTATTACGGAATCTTCCTTCCCTACTCTTAGTGTTAGTAAAGAGAGGAATTGTTCTATAACATCTTGCTTAAATTTATCATCATTACTATTATCATATTGAAGTTGACTTAATTTTATATATGTCTTACTAAAATCATCTACTTTATTGAAATCAAAAGGTTTTTTATCAATATTTTTCTTTACATCTAATTGTTCTAGTATCCACGCATACTCTTTTATATACTTTTTGAAAAGTTCTTCAAATTGATTAAAAATTTCAGCTGGTAATATTTCTTTTGCTGTTTTTATTATATTTTTACTAGATGCTACATTTTCACACTTACTAGGAAATAACCTACATCCAGAGTTACTTCCTCTACTTTCAAGGGAGCTAAAGTCAAATAGACTTAATGGTTTTTTTTCACCCTTTTCAGATCCCGTTGCTCTATATACTGTATTTGCATATATACAATTGCTCTTTAAATGTGATTCTATAGAATCTATATCATCTCTATATCCACTTAATATACTACTTGGATTAAAAGACCAAATCAATTTTCTTTCAGCAAGTTTTTCCCCTTTTAAATCTTGTGCTTCAACTATAAAATGTAATTCATTTTTAGACTTTGCTATACTTCCTTTTTTATAGTCTTTTATAACTTTATCTTTTTTGTTTTTCTCTAATTTACTATTTACTCTTTCTTCTATTTCTGAAATAAATTTAAAATCAAAATATATATTTTCTGAGATATTATTTAAAACAGAGTATCTTTTGTTTAAGTAACTTATGGCATTTTTAGAATAGTTTCTCATGATAGCTTTAGGCAGTTTTTGTTTTAAATACACATTAATATGATCTATGTTCTCGGCATCAGATTTTAATTTTTTTACTGTTTCTAAAACACCTATTATAAAATCATTAGACTTTGACTGTGTAGGATATAAGAACTTATCCCACTTACTTCTTAGAGATCTACTATCTTCTATATGTGATCTAAACTCTTTATATATTGGCTCTAAAATAGATCTTAAACTGTCTCTATCTTTTGGAGCTAATTCATCATACTGAAGTAAACTCTCTTTGACATTTTCGTTAATATCAATATCTTTTTCTTCTAATAACTCTTTAGTCTCTAAACCAAGCTTTTTTGAGGTATCAGATTTGGTTTTTTGAAATAATCTAAAAATAGAGTCATTATACCAATCTAATTGATTAAATATACTCTTGTTTATAGTAATCTCTCTTGAGTCTGCTTTTATAAACTTTTCAATTAACTCTTGTTTACTTTTATCTAATATTTGAAACTCTTCATCAAGCTCTTTAGTCTCTGTATTTTTATAATACTTCTCTTCTAGTTCCTCGATACTAAGGGTTTTATTCCCAATTCTTTTTGATAATCCTGCTGAAATTGTTTTAATTGGTTTTATAAGCTTTTTTATATCTTTTTGCTTAATAGAATCAAGTTTTTTTAGTGGCTCAAAGCATTTATGACATTTAAATGCATTTAACATATTTAAAGATAATCCCATAGCATCTTCTAAAGGATACCCTTCTTCTCCGATGTATCTTAAACTTGATTCAATGAAGTTTTCCATTTCAAAAGGACTTAGTTCTTCGATATCTTTTAATAATACTTTTGAAATATTCTTAATGTTTTGTTTAGATTTACTATTTAAAAGACTACTTTCGATTAATTCAATAATATATTCAAACTCATTAGTAATATCATCTGGAGTTAAAGTACCTATATCATTTAGAGTGTCAATTGTGTCATTTGTTATAAAAACTATATATGATACTGTATCTAATTCAACAGCAGAATTTTTTACATTCTCATTTCTATACTGTGCCATAATCTCATGGTTAACCTTTAGAGCGTGGCTATTAGAATTACTCAAAGGTAATTTATCATCAATTAGTAATAATATATTGTGATCTAAATTAGAAGAAAAATAGTTAATAATAGATTCAAAAATAGATACAGGATAATTTCTCAAAATAAACTTACCACTTGTTCCATCATTAGTTGATACTTGACTTTCTTCTATAATTTTATTTATGATGTATTTACTAATAAGGCTCATACTCTATTTTCTCCCATATCTATTTATTACATATGCATATCCATCAGATTTATTTTCTAATAAACCCAATGCACGTAGTCTTTCAAAGAGTCTTTGTTCATTCTTTTTAAAATCATTCTCAGAATAATTGTCAGTTAGTAAAATTGAATGTTTATTACTAATGACAAAACCATATTTACTATATAAATGTTCAATAAACTCATTAAAAGTAAGCCTACTATTAATATTAATTAGAACTAATGTTTTTAGCCATTCATCACTTGCTAAATATCTATAACTATTTGTTTTTTTTACACTTGCTAATCCAACACCTCTTAATAGTACCCTATGAATTGAAGTTAAATCAGCCTTTGCTTTTTTAAGAATTTCTTTCCAAATTTTTTGTCTTATATCTTCAATGTTTAATTCTTCTTCATCCCTATCATCTACATCAGAATAATTTAAATCATCATCTAACTTTTTTAATATTTCATCTTTATCTGATAACTCTGCAATTTGGTTCATATACATATTAAATACTTTAGATAAAGCTTCTAATGGTAAATCCTCATTTATTTTATACGTTTGTCTTGATGATCTTCTGACATGATCACTTTTTGGTGACATTAACTCAATAGGATAAACTACTTTTATTTCTCCACTATTTAGTAAACTTGTTTTTGTTGTCTCAAGTGCTTTTGTAAGTATAAAATGTGTCATATAGTATGCAGCAATTGATGAAAAATGTTCAAAAGTATCGTTATGACTGATATTTGACTCAAATAATGATATAAGATCATCTACTAATTGATCAAATATTTCATGGGAATCTGTACTTAAAAATCCCAATGGCTTAGCCTCTGATTCAATATTTGAATCATCTCTAAAAGTTTCTAATAAACTATCCCATCTTATATTTTGTTTTGAGTAATAAAATCTATCTAAAATCAACTGTTTTAAAGTATCTATATTTTTTCCTCTAGAAATCATTAAATATAAAACTTCACCTCCTCTAGAAAAAAATCTTCTATCTAAAGTAAAAGGTTCTTTATTATTTGTATCAACAAACAAAGTATTAAATGAAAAAGGAAATAAAAATTTACTAGTCCATCTTCTTGAAGTATTGAGACCTAAAGATCCTTTTCTCAATATTTGTACTGATTTATAAAATACATCAACTGTTTCAAACTTATTTTTTAAATATGTATATTCATAGGTGTTTTCTGAATTTCTCGCTAGAGTATCTTCTATCTCTTCCCATTTATTAATCTCTTCCTTAGAAGATTTTACAATTTGCTCAAGTTCTGGAAAATTGTATAAAATAACTCTAACTTGCATATCTTTTCGATAAGCAACTTTTACAATTTTTTTATTAAATAAGTTGTCTTGTTTATTTTGACTTGCACAAACATTCAAAAATTCTAATAATAATAACTCTTTATCTTGATCTTTTTCTATTCTATGAAACCAAATGAGTTCTTGTAAAAAAGGATTTCTTATTCCATAAGATTTTAATTCTTTAGCTTTCGTAAACATGACCATTTCCTATTTCAATTTCATCAAATTGTAATGTTCCCTCTTTATCATTTAAAGTAAAAAGATTAAAGGTTTCATCGAGATCTTCTATTTGTAAAATGTAATTAACAATCTGTGATTTAAAAGTTAAAACACGTTCATAATACTCTACTGAAAAACTTGTAGGTAATATTCCATCTGAAATACGACATAAGAATTCAAACATATGTAGATCAAGTTCAAGTTTAGCAATAATACTTCCTCCAAACTCAATTTCTAGGATTACTTTACAATACTCTTCATCAAAGCCATGAATAAGCTTTAAATGAATTCCCTCGTTTGTGCTTTTTTTATTAAATACTATCTCTTCTATAACTTCAGATGATAACTTTGACATAGTTCCCGTAAGAGATGTTGCAATATATAATCTATCATTCCCATCCTTACTTATCAATTCACCTAAAAATACTCTATTTAAGCCAAGAGCTAATTCTTTTATAATACTCTTCTGAGGACGTTTTCCTGCTTTTAAAGGTAAAACTATTTCATCGTAAAATTTATTTGCATGTGCATATGCAATCAATTCTCTCGTATTGATTTTTATGTCCTCTATCTTCATTTGCTTATCCAAATTAAAGAAAAGGTGCCTTCTTAAGAAAACTAAAAAATCTTGTATTTCTTTAGAAGATTCTTCATCACTATCATTAAGATAATTTGCTTTTATATTTCTAAATGTAGTCAAGTCAAAAAAAGGATTTAACAACTTTTCCTGATATAACTCTTTATTTTTTATATCTCCAAACAATAGAAAACTGTCAATATTATTTGTTGTTTCATATCCAATCCTAAGTTCTCGTAATTCTTTGAAAGGGCTCTCTTCTCTTTTACTTTTTGAAAGATTTTCTCCAAATACATTATTATATAATGATGCATCAGACTTTTTAGGTGAAATTTTAAAATGTTCAATAGCTGCTTCACAATTATTAAAAATCCGTTTCTCCCCTTTATACCCTAAAATCATATTTGAAATAAGCATAAATAATTTTCTTAAAGTGATATGATTATAATTTAAATCACAAGTTCTAATAATACTTATCAACTGCTTTTGAATATATTTTTCTTTTAGCAGCTTAATATTAGAATGAATAGGACAAAATACTTCTTTGTTTGTTAGACTAGGACAAGAACTTTCATATTTATCACAATAAACTAAAATTTCATTTAACAATAATTCAAAGTTCTTTGACGAAGAAGTCTGACTTAAATCCAATAACATTAAACCATCATTTATTGTATTAAGTTCTATATGATCCTCAATGTTATTTAACAACTCAAGGAAATATGGTTTTGTTTCTAAGTAATCTCTTAATGTATCGGTTAAGATTCCATCATTTGCAGCAATAAAATACAACTCATTAGAATTTTTATAGATAGCACTATATAAACCATCTAAAACATTTAATTTGTCTTCTTGTTCAATCTCTGTAAAATCTTTTATAAACCTAATTTTATATTCATCGAACTCTAACTCTGGAATATAAGTAGAATTCCAATTATCATCGTTTAAATTCAACTCTTCATATAGTTTTCTTAATAAGTAAGTTTTTCCATCTCCCGCAGAACCTGAAATTATGATAGACTTATGTTTTTCATGAAAAGAATTAAAAAGTTTTAAGAATAAACCATTATCAATATTTATTTCATTTACACCAAGTCTTTTTGCATATTTGGTAACATGTTCATCATAAGATGCTTTGTTTTGTGAGGTAGGAGCATAAGCAGCAAGTAGTTTAAAGAACATTCTTTTTTTCCTATTAGTATAATTACATTTATTATAATTTAATTATCATTTATATGTTATTAATAAATAATATTTTTACACTTATTTATAAAATAAATTTTAGTATAATAACATTATGAATAAAAACACTTTTTATAGTAAAAACTATGACAGCTTAATAAAAAAATATAATAGTTGTCAAGTGCAAAGGTAAAATACACCAGTAGTGCAAAGTAAAAGTGCACCACTTTATTAATAAAAATAAATACAATAAACTCTAAATAAAATATTTGGAGTTGGTATGATTGATAAAGAGGA
>Ga0193956_1000897_pt1 | contig 12564 bp, 10 predicted proteins | sample BB_7_MG_FD_140358 | JGI IMG/M metagenome (GOLD analysis project Ga0193956, IMG submission 140358) | Microbial mat bacterial communities from the Broadkill River, Lewes, Delaware, United States - BB_7_MG | ecosystem: Environmental > Aquatic > Freshwater > River > Microbial mats | place: USA...
ACACACCGCCCTGATGACACCATAGCTTGTGTAGCGTGTTTTATGTGTGCTACTGCTTGTCCTTCAGATTGTATTTTTATAGAAGCGACTGAGAGGGATGATAACAAAGATGAGAAGATGCCTAAGAGTTTTAAGATAGACACGCTAGAGTGCATATTTTGCGGATATTGCGTTGAAGCGTGTCCATGTGATGCTATCCGTATGGATACGGGGATATTTTCACTCACCGGTAATTCTAGGGAAGATTTTGTTTTAAACAAAGAACAGCTTTTAAGTAATAAAGGTGCTTTTGGAGAGGAGATAAGTTGTGCTAGAGACTAGTATATTTATAATTCTAAGCCTTTTTATGCTTGGTGGTTCTATTGCTATTATCACTAATAAACAGACTGTATTTAGTGTATTTGGCTTTTTAATTGTTATGATCGGGTTTGGAGGGATGTTTGCTCTTTTAGACAACCGATTTTTAGCTTTGGCTCAGATCATGGTTTCAGTTGGGGCGGTTGTGGTTTTAAGTATGCTTGCAGTACTAAGCGTAAATGCACAAGAGAAGAACCTTCCAAATGAACCTTATAAGTACAGATGGATAGTATTTAGTTCAATCTTGGTCTTACCTTTTACGTATCTGATCTATAAAACATTATCATCACTTGCAAAAGAGTTCACAACAAACGGATTTACTTCAAAAGATATAGGAAGTGAGCTTTTCAACTCATGGGTACTTCCTTTTGAAATAGTATCTATACTTCTTTTAACTGCGATGATTGGGGCTATAGTTATAGCTAGAAAGGATAACTCATGAATCCAGATATGTTTTTCCTTTTAGCTTCTGTTTTATTCTCTATAGGATTAGTGGGTATCATAAGTAGACGTAATCTTTTTATTGTTTATATCTCAATTGAGTTGATGCTTAGTTCAATAAACCTCATCTTAGCGACACTTTCAAAACTATCTAACGATCCTGCAGGAAGTGTTATGGCTCTAATAATAATAGCTGTCATAGCAGCAGAAGCAGCTTTGTTTTTAGCTATTATAATCCACCTCAACAGACTGAAACGCTCTATTGACAGTGATGATTTTAAAGAGTTAGCTCAAAAAGGAGATAGCTAATGTTAAATCTAATAGTAACTATTCCTTTTTTATCTGCTTTGATTTTAGCTTTAGTTTATCTATATAATCCTTCAAAGAAAAGGGAAAAACTATATGCATCTGTTGGTGTAGGTTCTATACTTATAACAACGATACTATCTTTGAACACTTTATATCAGGTTGTATCTAGCGGTGAATCTATAAACACTCTTTTGTATGAATGGATCAGTATTGATAATTTTACTATCAACCTTGCATTTATAGCTGATCCTCTCTCTGCTGTAATGATTGGATTTATTACATTTATAGGGCTTCTGATTCATATATATGCAGTTGGATATATGAGTGGCGATGAAGGATTTGGAAAGTTCTTTTCCTACTTCAATCTTTTTATGGGAAGTATGCTTTTACTTGTTTTAGCGAATACCCCTATCATTATGTTTATAGGTTGGGAATTAGTTGGACTTAGTTCATACCTTCTGATCGGCTACTACCACAGGGATGGTGCAAATATAAAAGCAGCCAACAAAGCTTTTATACTAAACCGTGTAGGTGATTTTGGTTTTATAATGGGTATACTCATCCTCTTTTTAGTAGCAGGTTCAAATGGCTTTACGTTTACAGATATTGAATCAGGTATATCAAAAGTTAGCTTAACTACACTCAGTTTTATAGGTGTGCTTTTATTTGTAGGTGCTATGGGTAAATCTGCACAGATCCCTTTATATGTTTGGCTTCCTGATGCTATGGCAGGTCCAACTCCTGTTTCAGCTCTAATCCATGCAGCTACAATGGTGACCGCTGGCGTATACATGGTAGCTAGATTTAGTTTTATATATGAGCTGATCCCAAATGTGGGCGAGTTTATAGCAATAATAGGTGTAAGTTCTGCACTTTTTGCAGCGATCATAGCTTCATACCAAAGCGATATAAAAAAGATACTTGCATACTCTACTATGAGTCAATTAGGATATATGTTTGTAGCAGTAGGTCTTGGCTTTTATGACGAAGGTATTTTTCATGTCTTTACACACGCTTTTTTTAAAGCACTTCTGTTTATGGGAGCTGGTGCTGTGATCATAGCAATGCATCATGAACAAAACATCTTTAAAATGGGTGGACTAAAAAAAGAGTTAAAACTTGTATATATAACTATGTTTATAGCTACTCTGGCTATTAGTGGTATTCCACCTTTTGCAGGCTTCTTCTCAAAAGATGCCATCCTTATATCTGCATACACGTCAGGTTATACAACTATATGGGTTTTAGCTTCCCTTACAGCTGCACTAACTTCGTACTATATGTTTAGGCTGTTGTTTGTAGTCTTTCACTCTAAAGAGAATACAAAATCTCTTGTAAAACTAACACCTTCTATGACTGTACCACTTGTAATACTGGCTATTGGTGCAACACTAGCTGGTTTTGCACAAAATGGTTTTTCAGAATTTTTAAGTATCACAAATAGTTCACTAAATATAGAACACTCACTTGAACTTATGCTAGAGTCTTTAAATGTTGTTTTAGCACTTATTGGTATGGGTGTAGCTTACAAGCTGTACTCAAAAGATGCTATTGAGGCTAAAGCAAATACTCTGGTTAAAAAAGTAATTATAAACAAGTTTTATATAGATGAGATTTATGAGCTTATTATTATGAAACCAATAGTTGCCGCAAGTAAACTTATTGCAAATGTCATAGATCCAAAAGGGTTTGACTTAGTTATAAAACTAAACGTTTGGATCTACCGATCAACAGGAGAAGTATTTTCTAAACTTCAAAACGGTCTGGTTAGATACTATGCACTTTACATGATCATAGGTGTATCTGCTATGAGTATATATATAATTATAAAGCTGGGGGTTTAAAATGGAAAATATACTATCATATATAATTTTTACACCTGTAATAACAGCTATTATTTTAGGAGCAATCCGTGCTAACCTAAACACTTTAAAGTTTGGCGCCACACTCTCATCTGTGATTGTGTTTTTCTTAAGTCTACTTTTAGCTTTAAAGTTCGATCCAGAACTTATGATGCAGTTTTTAATAACAAAACCATGGATACCTACAGCAGGATTTTCATACCATATAGGTGTAGATGCCCTAAGCCTTGTACTTCTTTTACTAACTAGTACTTTAATGCCTCTTCTTTACATCTATATGCAAAAAGAGCAAAGAAAAGGTTACTGGTACAACATGATGCTTCTGCAAACCGGTGTAAGCGGTGCTATTTTATCACTAGATCTGATCTTGTTTTACTTGTTTTGGGAGACTATGCTTTTGCCTATATTTATTATGATTGGTAAATATGGAAGCGGCATGAAACAGTTTAATGCTATGAAGATCTTCTTAATGACTGTCCTTGGTTCGATGAGTATGCTTTTTTCAATCATCTATATTGGGTATATATATTTTCATACCAATGGTGTTTGGAGTTTTAACCTTGATGATCTAAGTATGCTCTCGCTGAGTGCACAAACTACTGCTTGGCTTGCAGCTGGCTTTCTACTAGCTTTTGCTATAAAAATACCTTTGCTTGGTTTTCATACATGGATGGCTCCCGCTTATGGTTCCAGCCCTACTCCCGCTGTTGTAATCCTATCTGCTATTATGGCAAAACTTGGAGTTTACGGTATTTGGCGCTTTGGGTACTCACTCTTTGAAGAAGTACTTGTATTTTACACGCCTTATATTATATTTTTAGCGATTCTTGGGATGATCTACTATGCGATTCGTGCTGTTAGTGAAAATGACCTAAGAAAGATGTTTGCATATGCATCGGGAAGCCACCTCTCACTCATAGCACTTGGTGTGATCCTCTCAAACTCTTATGCATGGAGTGGTAGTTTGTATTTTATAGCTACTCACGCTCTTGCATCTGCAGGTATATTTTTAATGATCGGACTTACATTTAGACGGTTTAAAACATTAGATATTTCAAAGCTCGGCGGTATAGCACAAACGTTTCCTAAGTTTACGTTTTTCTTTGCATTTTTTGCATTAAGTATTGCAGGACTTCCTGGAACTGGTGGTTTTGTTGCGGAGCTTCTTATCATACTAGGAGCATTTAAGTATGATCTTACAATAGGTATATTTACTGCAACCACTGTACTTTTAGCTATTATTTATGTATTTTGGATGTTGCAGCGTACACTCTTTGGTAAGGTAAATGATCATATAAAAAACATAGATGCTAAAGATCTTAGTTTAATCGAGATAGCTATGCTTTCACCTATAGTTATATTACTACTTTTAACAGGTATAGCACCATCACTTTTTACACCATTTATAGAACCATATGTGTTAAACTCTCTTGAGAGTTTAACTCCACTACTAACAGGGGTGAAATAATGACTGATCTACTTTACGCATCACCTATGGCTGTTATGATCATAGGGGCATTTACACTTATGCTCACAAGTCAAAATAAGATTTCGTTACATAAGTTCAATATAATAGCTGTAGCTTTTTTAATTCTTTCATTGGTAATTCAACTTTATCTTTTTAATGAACAGTCTAACTCTAAATATCTGTTTGAGTCTATATTTGGAGAAACTTTCATAATGGACAAGTTCTCAAAAACTTTTGATCTTATGTTTACAATAGGTTCTATTTTAACTCTTTTGATAAATACAGACTATTTTAAAAGTCGCTCATATTTTAATGGTGAATACTTTGCCATAATTTTATTTAGTGTCTTTGGTATGATGATGCTATCACATTCAAATGAGCTGATCTCATCTTTTATTGCGCTTGAAATCGCTTCACTTGCCATTTATACCCTTGTTGGTTACCATAAAAACAAAAATACAAGTTCTGAAGCTATGATGAAGTACCTTATATTAGGCTCACTGGCAGGTGCTTTTTTTATGCTTGGAGTTACGTTAATATATGCAAGTGTAGGATCAACCTTATTTAATGACATAACGCACTATGTACATAATACAGATGTAGAAGATATGAATATGATCTTTGTTGGTGCTTCACTTATTATGGTAACTGTTATGTTTAAAATAGGTGCGGTTCCATTTCATTCTTGGGTTATAGATGTTTACCAAGGTGCACCCTCTCCTATTACGATGTTTATGGCTTCAACTTTTAAAATATCTGTTTTTGCTCTTATACTTAGACTCTACTTAGTAAACTTTGCTTCAGTGAATGAGTTTTGGATTGAGATGCTGCAGATCATAACAGTAGCTACCCTAATAGGCGGTTCATTACTTGCAATATCTCAAAAATATATAAAAAGGATGCTTGCCGCTTCCTCGATCGTTCATACAGGATATATGTTAATAGCTCTCTCATCTATAGGTCTTGGAGCAGAGCTTGCGGCACCATCTTTAATGTTTTATTTAATAGCATATTTTATTAGTGCCGTTGGAGCTTTTGGAATTATAAGCTTTTTATCATCCCAAGAGTTCTCTGAACTAACATACGATGACTTTAAAGGTTTTGCAGACAGACGACCATACATGGCTTTACTTATGAGTATATTTATGTTATCTCTTGCAGGATTTCCCTCAACTATAGGCTTTTTAGGAAAGTTTTATATTTTTACCAGTTCAATTCAAGCAGGTCAAATTTTACTGACAGGTTTGGGCATTGCTACTGCATTTATATCTGTATACTATTACTTTAAACTAATCGCTGTTATGTATTTTTATTCAAGTGATCAACATAAAACAAAACTACCTATAAATATGAGTACAATACTTATCTTTTTAATGGCTGGCTTTGTTATCTGGGGTGGTATTGGTACAACCCTTATATCGGTGTTTCCGGGAGCTGATGGGTTTATAAATGTAGCACAAGATGCCATAGAATCACTGAGAAGCTATTGAATAAATGCTTAATAAAATAATCTATGGTATGATAATATTATAATTTTTAATATTTAGGATCTACGAATGGCTAAAACTTTAAGTATAAAATCTAAAATGAACTATTTTATTGCTACTATAACAACAGCAATATTTTTATCTACTATTTTAATATACTGGTCCCTAAATATTATAAATAACCAATACGAACACCTTCACAAAAACTCTATGATGAGTGCTTTAAATACTCTAAGTATTGGAAAAAACCTTAACTATATAAGTAGGACTTCTAGGGACATAATACTTGGCGGTGATTATACTAAAAACATAAAAAAACTTAACGATAGAGTTTCATCAATAAATAATCGTTTTAATGAAATTGAAGAGATTATGAAACATGACAAATCTTTACCAATGATCATAAAAGCAAAAGAAAGCACTATGTTGTTTTTAAATGAGTCTATGAAAATGATGAACTCATTAAGGCAAGAAGATATTAAAAACAATAAAGAAAAGATCTATGCAGTTTATAAATCAAAACTCACTCCATATGCGAATGAGTCTAGAGAACATTTTCAAAAACTTGTAAAATATAAACAAAACGAACTAGAAGATGACTCAAATAAAGTTGCGCATGAGTTTAAACTGTTTAAAAATTCTATACTTATATTTGGTCTAATTTTCACTATTATTTTATTCTTCAGCGTTAGCATGATAAAGAATTATATTATTAAAGGGATAGAAAAATTTTCACAACTAATGAATAGAGCCTCTAAAGGTGATATTTCATTTGAGATTAGCCAAAAAGAGACTAATGATAATACAGAACTTGGTCGTATGGGATACGCTCTTAAAACACTTATAGACCAGATATCTACAACAATCCATGAGATAAACGACTCTATTGTAAATGCATCAAAAGGAGATTTTTCAAAAAAAATATCTTCTAGTGGTTTAAATGGAGAGTTTGTAAATGCTATTGAAAATGTATCTAAAAGTATTGACTTTATGGAGGAACAGTACTCAAAAGGCAGACGTGATAAATTTAACTCCCAACTTAGTCAAAAATCAACTCAGGTATCTGAATCACTTACAGTTATACAAAAAGACTTAGCTGAAAACATAGATGATCTTAAAACTGTTACTAGTGCTACCAAGTATGCTTCAAAACTTGCAGGTGATTCAAAACAGAATATAGAGATCATAATAGGTGAGTTAAATAAACTTAATGATCAAGTTACTACAAACAACCACTCTATCTCTGAACTGGCATCTCAAACTCAAGACATAACATCAATAATAGAACTTATAACAGACATAGCTGAGCAAACTAACTTGCTAGCACTAAATGCTGCTATTGAGTCAGCAAGAGCTGGTGAGCATGGGCGAGGTTTTGCCGTAGTTGCTGATGAAGTAAGAAAGTTAGCTGAGCGTACACACAAAGCTACAAGTGAGATCTCAATAAGCATAAAAACACTTCAGCAAGGTATGGGAGATATACAGTCAAGTTCTGAGTCTATGATCGAGACTGTTGATGAATCAGCACAAAAAATAGGTGCGTTTGAAGGAACTCTTGTAGAACTCAGTGAAAACTCTTCAAAAATAGTAGATAACTCTTACCAGATGGAGAACTCAATCTTTGTTGTACTTGCCAAAATAGAACATATCTTGTACAAATATCGTGCATATAGTTCTATTATGAATTTAGAACATGTTTTAGAAGCATGTACACCTCATGAGTGTAATCTTGGTAAATGGTATGATACAGAAGGTAAAAGAAGGTTTGATAAAGCTGAATCTTATTCAAAAATGGCTACTCCTCATAATATAGTACATGAAAATGCAAATAAAAACCTTGATTACTTAGAAGGTAATGCTAAAGAATCTACACTGAACAATGCGGATGAGATCTTAGAAAACTTTAACAATATGGAAAAAGCTAGTGAAGAACTCTTTGGACTACTAGATACAATTTTAAAAGAGTCAAAAAATAAATAATAAAGAGTATTAAATAAATGTACAATCAAGAAAAAATTTTAATAGTTGATACAGACAAAAATTCTATAAAGACTTTAAGTGAGGAGCTTGGCTCCACTTATGATCTTAATAATACTAATGATTTAAATTCTACTATTGATGCAGTTAAAACAAATAGACCAAATCTTATTATTATAGATACATTACTACAAAAAGACGATGGCTTTAAGATTGCTAAAATACTAAAGTCTGACTCTATGACAAGTGAGATTCCTATAATTTTTATAGCTCAAATAGACGATACTAATAATATTTCAAAAGCATTTGAAACTGGTGGAGTTGACTATGTACTAAAACCATTTAATAAGATCGAAGTTCGCGCAAAAGTTAAAAATACTTTACAGCTTTTTAGACTCAGAGATTCATTGTCAAATGCTCTAAGTGAAAGGCAAGAACAAATACTGCAAATTGAAAATCAACTTGAAACTATTGATCAACATGTACCAAGAGTATATTTAGACTTGGAGAGAAATCTTATTGATGCATCTAGCGCCTACTGTGAACTAATGGGTATGGATAAGAATGCTGTAATAGACAGAGAAAAACATTGCTTAGAATCAGAGTCTATATTTGAAGAGGTTAAAAAAAATGGTATTTGGAGAGGTGAAATAAATACTGTATCAAAATCAAATGAAAATTTGTGGTTTGATACAACAGTTTCATACGATCTAAACTGTTTTAAAAAAGTTAGAGGATACATAGCTACCTTTACAAACATAACAAATGAAAAACTTGTTGAACAAAAAAACAAAAAACTAGATGAATTTAATAGCAGACTAGAAGATAGTTTATCTTATTTGAAACAGTTTAAACAGGTTGTAGAAGAAGCATCTATATTCTCTATTACTGATTCTAAGGGTGTTATAAAAGAGGTAAATAAAAACTTTGAAAATATTTCTGGTTACTTAGAAAGTGAACTTATAGGTCAACCCCATAACATAGTAAGACATCCAGATATGCCAAAAGAAGCTTTTAAGGACATGTGGGAAACTATAAAAAGTGGCTACATGTGGAAAGGGCTGGTAAAAAACAAAAGAAAAGATGGTAACCCATACTACGTAATATCTGAAATAGCACCAATATATGATAGGAATGGTGTTTTAAAAGAGTATATTGGGATAAGAATAGATGTTACAGAACTTGAAGAATACAAAAATATACTAAAAAATGAGCTTGATACAAAAAGTAAAAGCTTAGAGGAAAACATAAACTATACAACACAGTATGAAGAAGCTATAAACTCTACAACAGCTATTACAAAGTCTGACGTAGATAGCAATATACTATATGCAAACAATAAGTTTTGTGAACTTAGCGGTTACTCTTTAGATGAACTAAAAAAAATGAAGTGTCAAGAACTTAGAGATGAAAAGTTTCGTAATAATAATACATGTAATCAAATAAAAGAAAAACTTTCAAATAAAGAGACAGTTCAAATAATATTAGAAAATATAAGTAAAAATGGAGATAAATATATAACAAAAAATCTATTTTATCCTATATTAGATCTTGATGGTACTGTTGTAGAACATCTGCAGATTATGTACGATATAACTGAACTTGTAGAGCTAAATGAAGAAATAGTTAACACTCAAAAAGAAGTTGTATTAACAATGGGTGCAATTGGTGAGAGTAGATGTAAAGAGACTGATCATCATGTAAATAGAGTTGCTGAATTTTCGGCATTGCTAGCTAGATTATATGGTTTAGATGAGGAAGATGTTAACCTACTAAAACAAGCTTCTCCTATGCACGATATAGGAAAAGTGGGTATACCTGACAGCATATTGAAAAAACCTGCTAAGTTAACAGATGAAGAGTTTGAGATCATGAAAAGTCATGCAGAACTTGGTTGCAACATGCTTAAACATTCAAACAGACCAATTTTAAAAGCTGCAGCAGAAGTAGCTTTTACACACCATGAAAAATGGGATGGTACTGGCTATCCAAATAAACTTTCAAAAGATGAAATACCAATTTTTGGTCGCATAACAGCGATAGCAGATGTACTAGATGCACTTAGTGAAGACAGAGTTTATAAAAAAGCCTGGCCTATGGATGAGATCATAAAATTTTTTAAAGAAGAAAAAGGGAAACACTTTGATCCAAAACTTACAGATCTTTTGTTAGATAATTTTGAAGACTTCTTAGAGATCAAAAGAAGGTTAAAAGACTAATCCCAGTCTTTGAATTTAGCTTTTTGATGCTTGTCTTTTTTATATCGCCTTGCATTTTTACTTTTATCTAACTGGTTTGATCTATAGAGGATATCATTTTTAATATCTTCTACATTATCTTCACTATCTTTATAAAAGATCATTTTTTTCACAAGTTCTTGCAAGTCTTGTAACTCACCTTTATATATTATGACCTCTTCCACTCTATTTAAAAGGTTTAATGCATTATCTATTTTTTTGCAATAGCTATCTTTTGTCAAATCATCTGTGTTTGATAGATAAGATATTATACTTTTGTGAAACCTTTCCAAAGCCCTTATATATCTTAATCTTTTTGAGTTATCTATTGCTTTTTGTGAAGCCATTTATATTTTATTCCTTGTAATGTTGTAATGAAATTATACTTTATTTCGCTTTATAATAATTTCCCCTCTTAAGGTTTGATACAACACCTTCTGATGTTATAAACTTAACGGGTATAGTTTTTGTACTTATACAATCATCGTCTACCATAAAAACACTAAAATGCAGGTGTGGACCGTTTGAATAACCAGTATTACCGGAGTAACCTATAAAACTGCCGGCTTTTACCTTATCTCCTACATTTACCATTGCTCCATTTTTTTGCAAATGGTAATAGGTACCTAAAGTAGAATCATCATGCTCTATAGTAACAAAATTTCCATACTTTGCAAACTCTTCAGAAAATCCTGCTTTATCTGAATCCTCTTTTATCTTAACAACAACACCGCCGCGAGACGCTAAAACTTTAGTCCCCTTTTTTAGTCCAAAATCTATAGAGTATTTCCTTTTTCCCTTGTGAGTGGACTTACCGTTATAACCTTGAGTTACCACTTGGGACGTACCGCTTTCATAAGGCAGTTTATAAGTGTAATTATCATTGTGCACAGCATCATATGCACCCATTATATATCTGTAGGCAAACTTGTATGATCGTTTTTTCCCGGTAAAATATAGCCTAAACAGTTCACTTTCTTTTTTAGGTTTTAATACAAAGGCTTTCGGTAAAGTGATATTTGGTTTTAAGTTTTTATATTCTATTTTTAGTGTCATCGTAATATTATAAATATTGTCGTTCCAAGCCAAAATACTAATATAACCTTTTTTTAAATCTGCTTTTACACCGACTCTTTTTTTTGAAACACTCCGTTTAGTGTTGGAATCCACAGTTACCTGTTCACTTGCAACTTCTAATTCACTGTTTGAATACTGTGTTAGTGACTTTATCTTTATTTTTGAATCTAAATATTTACTTCTTAATTTATAAGAATTTTTTTTGTAATACTTAACTGCTTTTTCATATAAACCGTAGTTTTTTAAAAGACCATCATAACTATAAGATGTTAAACAGATAAAATCTTTATATTTATTTAGGTCTATCGACTTATCTATCTCTTTATTTATTTCTGATACTAATAGATCATACTCTTTTTGAAGTGCTCTCAAGCTTTTTAGATAATCTATAATTTTTTTCTTCTGACTTGCATACGTTATGGTTTTTGATAATTCTAAAAGTGACTCTGATTTTGCTATATAGTTCTCAAACTGAGAAATATTTTTAAGACTTTGTGATATTTTTTTAGTAGGTTCTATAGCCTCAAATAGAGGAGTAGAAAGACTAGAAAAAGGCTGCCCATCTTCTTGGCTAGGACTAGAGATATATAACAATAAAGCCAAAAGAAATACTCTAAACATACAGCAACTTTTTTAAATTAAATATAGTAGTTAATTTTTTATAGATACAATTATACAAAAATTAAAGGAAATTAAATTGAAAAAAGTTTTAATACTTTTGTTAATTGTAAATATATCTATTTTTGCAGAACTTAAAAATGAATATCCAACACTTAAACTTATAAACTCAGATATACCGATAGTTGACATAAGGACACCTGCTGAATGGTACGATACGGGAATTGTAAAAGACTCAATACCTATAATGTTTTTTGATGAAAGAGGGAAATACGATGTTCAAGCTTTTTTATCTGAGCTAAATAAAAAAATAGATACTGCAAAACCCTTTGCATTAATATGTAGAACTGCAAGTAGAACAAGGTTAGTATCTGAATTTTTATCATCTCAACTTAACTACCAAGTTATAAACCTACTTGGTGGCATGGTATACGTTAAAGCAAAAGGTTTACCTGTGGAGTCATACAAAAAATAAATGGTTTTTTTAAAGTTTTTATTTCACTTATTAACTAGGGTAGTTATAGTTTTTAGTGTTATAGCACTTGTTGTATTTTTATTTTGGGGATTTTTGTATGTACTTTTTTATAAAGTCTTAGGTCTAGAGTAAAGACTTTATAACATTACTTACACCTTGATGTAAATTATAGTTTGCTATTGGAAAATCAAGAGTTTCGTTTTCTAAGTTTACATTATACATATGTAAATATTCTCCTAATATACTAGTATCAACA
>Ga0193956_1000901_pt1 | contig 12534 bp, 4 predicted proteins | sample BB_7_MG_FD_140358 | JGI IMG/M metagenome (GOLD analysis project Ga0193956, IMG submission 140358) | Microbial mat bacterial communities from the Broadkill River, Lewes, Delaware, United States - BB_7_MG | ecosystem: Environmental > Aquatic > Freshwater > River > Microbial mats | place: USA...
CCGACTATCTTACTAACGAAGATGGCGAAAAAGTAAAACTTGACGAACCAAAAGGAATAGACCTTCCTCCAAAAGGATTTGCTGTTGAAGACGCTGGATACGTTGCTCCTGCAAAAGACGGTAGCAAAGTAGAAGTAATTGTATCTGAAACATCTGACAGATTGCAACTTCTTGAACCATTTGCAGCTTGGGACGGCAAAAATATGATAGGACTAAAACTTCTTATTAAAGCAAAAGGAAAATGCACAACAGACCATATTTCAATGGCTGGTCCTTGGCTAAAATACAGAGGACACCTTGATAATATTTCTAACAATATGCTAATTGGTGGTGTAAATTTTTATAACGAAAAAACTAACACAATCAAAAATCAACTAACAGGCGAATACGGAGAAGTGCCTGCAACTGCACGTGCCTACAAAGCCGCAGGAATCGGTAGCATAATAGTGGGAGACGAAAACTACGGAGAAGGCTCGTCAAGAGAACACGCAGCAATGGAGCCTCGCCACATTGGCGTAAAAGTAGTAATCGTTCGCTCCTTTGCAAGAATACACGAAACAAACCTTAAAAAACAAGGTATGCTCGCTCTAACTTTCAACAACCCTGCCGACTACGACAAAATACTTGAAGACGATACTGTTGATATTATAGGACTTACAGATTTCACCCCAACAAGCCAATTTACAGTAGTTCTAAAACATGCAGACGGCACAAAAGACGAAATAATTGCAAACCACACTTACAACGAAAATCAAATTGCTTGGTTTAGAGCAGGTAGTGCATTAAACGTTATCCGTAAAGAACAATTAATTTAATGATAAATAAAATCTAATAAAAAATACCCACGATGAAAATCGTGGGTTAAGTAAAAAATAATATGCCCTCAATAAATTATTTAATAAATTAATAAAAAACTCTAAACCTAAAAAATTTATGTATAGTCAAGTAACAACATTAAATGAATTTATTATAGAACGACAAGCCGATTTTCCTTATGCTAAAGGAGAACTAACCCGATTATTATCTCACATTGGGCTGGCTGCCAAAGTAGTAAACCGTGAAGTAAACAAAGCAGGACTGGTAGATATTTTAGGAAAAGCAGGAAATATTAATATCCAAGGCGAAAACCAACAAAAATTAGACGTTTTTGCAAACGAAAAATTTATTATAGCACTAAAAGGAAGTGCCGAATGTTGCGGAATTGCATCGGAAGAAAATTCCGAAATAATAAAATTTGATACAGACTTAGCAAAAGAAGGAAAATATATTGTTACAATAGACCCCTTAGACGGCTCGTCAAATATAGACGTAAATGTTTCTATCGGAACTATTTTTTCAATTTACAGACGACTTTCCCCAGTAGGACATCAAGCAGAAGAAAACGATTTTTTGCAAGAAGGAGCAAGACAAATAGCATCTGGATATGTTATTTACGGCTCTTCTACAATGCTTGTTTACACAACAGGACGAGGAGTAAATGGCTTTACATTAGACTCTTCCATTGGAGAATTTTGCCTTTCACACCCAGACATGAAAACCCCCGAAAACGGAATAATTTATTCTATAAATGAAGGAAACTACATAAAATTTCCAACAGGTGTAAAAAAATATTTAAAATATTGCCAAGAAAAAGACCCACAAACAAAAAGACCATACTCGTCAAGATATATTGGATCGCTGGTTGCCGATTTTCATAGAAATTTATTGATAGGAGGAATTTTTATATATCCACAAACCGACAGCAACCCCGAAGGAAAACTACGATTATTATACGAAGCCAACCCAATGGCATTTATTATTGAACAAGCTGGCGGAATGGCAACAAACGGAGACGGAGAAAGAATTATGGACATAAAACCAGAAGATATTCACGAAAGAGTGCCACTTTTTATTGGCTCACGAAATATGGTTATAAAAGCAATTTCATTTATGAAGGAACATAAAGACGAATAATTTAATTTTTAGTTTTTAATAATTACATAAAAAAATATAAGTAAATAAACAAAAAACAAATCGGATTAATAATTTCATAATTAATAAAAAATAATTCCGTTTTTCAAAATAGTTTGCATTTTGTGAAAAAGAAAACCTTGATTACTTATTTATAATTTTTTATCAAGCGAAAGCTAATTTAAAACTAAAAACTAAAATTTAAAAATCCAATATTTATTTAATTAAGCAACAAAAACATGAAAAAAGATAAAAAACAAATAAAATTAGAACATTTTAGCAATCTTGTTGCTGTGGCTTATGCCGATGGTATTTTTGAAGAGGAAGAGCTTGATTTCTTGGCAGATAAAGCCGAAGATTTTGGGCTATCCGAAGACCAAATAAAAGAAGTTATTGACAACGCACCAGAACTCCATTTTCAAATCCCTATGAACGACGAGGAACGAGAGGAACAACTTACAGACGTAGTTTTTATGTCTATGGTAGATGGATTTGTTGATGAGCGAGAATATGATTTATGCCTAAAAATTGCAGAAAAATTAGATTTTGATAAAAATTATTTAGACCATATAATTAGCTTAGTATCAAAACTTTGGAAATAAATAATTCTTTGTAAATATGCAAATATTAAATCCCAAGCACCTTCCAACTTATTCCAAAAAGTTGGAAATGTGTTTGCATATATTCTTAATTATAACTTCTCTATTTTTTACAAATTGTAATCCTCCTGAAGATACACAAACTTCCTACAATTTTAAAACAGAAGGAATTTTTATCACAAACGAAGGAAATTTTACCTACGGAAATGCCTCACTTTCATACTTAGACTTAGCTGAAAATAAAATCTATAACAATGTGTTTTTCAATGCAACAGGCTATCCGCTTGGAGATGTTGCACAATCGGCAACAGTCTGGGAAGATTATGTTTTTATTGCAATAAATAATTCAGGAAAAATTTATGTTATTAACAAAAACACTTTTGAGTATGTTGCCCTAATAACAGGACTTACCTCGCCAAGATATATTCAAATAATAAACAGCGAAAAAGCCTATATTTCAGACCTATACAGCAACGAAATTACAATATTTAATCCTTCTACTTTTGAAAAAACTGGTTCAATTAACCTCAATGCCACAAGCGAAAAAATGATTTTGTGGAACAACTACGTTTTTGCAACAAACTGGTCGTTTGGAAATAAATTATTTAAAATAGATACAGAAACAAATTCTGTAACAGGCTCATTACTTGTTAGTTATCAGCCAAATAGCTTGGTTATGGATAAAAATAACAAACTGTGGATTCTTTCCGATGCCTCGGCACACGAAGACAGCATTCCAAAATTAACTATTGTAAATCCAGAAAATATGCAGGTGGAAAATATTTTTGAATTTCAAAATTCGGAAAGTTCTCCAAAACATTTAATCATAAATAAAACCAAAGATACTCTCTTTTTCCTAAACAGCTCTTGGGCTGGAAATATCAACAATGGTGGCGTGTATGCAATGCCAATAAATTCCGAAATTTTACCAGAAAGTCCAATAATAAAGGAAACTAACCAATTATTTTACGGAATGGCAATTTCCAACAAATCCATAATTTATCTGACCGATGCCATAGATTTTGCTCAAAGCGGAATTTTGTATCGCTACCAAGCAAACGGTTCTTTGTTAGACACATTTTCGGTAGGAATTATTCCGGGAAATTTTGTTTTTAAAAACTAATAAATTATTCTGCCCAAACAAGTTTTAATTTATCATCAGTAATAATAGTTCCATTTTCTTGTAGCTCTCTAATAATTTTAATTATTATATCCTCTTATTTATCAATCTTATGCACAATCTCGTTGAATGTAAGACTTTCATTTTCCTGACTTCGCACATAAGCACTACCCATAAAACTGTAAAGCACTAACAGTCAGGTATCTAAATTTTTAGATTTTCAAAAAACAAGTGTGTAGTGCCTAATTTTAAAACAGATTTGGTTGTTAGTTTTTTTGTTTTTTAATCAATATTTTTCAAAATGTATGACGGCACGTTCTACAAGTTCGTCTATTTTTTCTACTTGCGGAATGTTGTATCGTTGGCAAACAATGTCCACATTTCCTTTTCGCCAAAAGCCTGTGGGACAACAAACTATCATTTTTTTGCTTTTAGCAAAAAGCCCTAATTCTAATAATGAAATTGGTGATTTTGTTTTTGGTGCAAAATACATTAGTATTAAATCTGTTTTTTCCAATGCTTCTAATTCCCAGTTTACTTGTTGAGTAAATTCGGCATTTTCAATGTTTTGTTGCCAGCTTGCATTCCAGCTGTCTCGGCGAGGGTTTAGGATTGTTATGTCTGTATTATATAGTTGGGTTTCAATATTTTTTTGCCAATTTTCGGCTTTATCTTGCTCTATGCTTCCTGCAAGAAAAACGGATTTATTTATATTGGATAGGCTATTGGGTGGTTTTATTACTTTCATGTTTTTTCAGTTTTTAGGGTTTAGTTTACGTTTGTGGAGTTTATCTCTAATTCCGAATTTTCTTCAAAATTAATATTTTTTTCAAAAAAAAAGAGATTTACATTTTGTAAATCTCTTTTTTATGAATAATTTTTAAAATTCTGTTTTAAGTAGTTGTATAAATAATCAACAACACCTTTTTAATTTATAATCTGTTAATTCTAAGGAGAAAATCATTAAAAATTAAAAACTTAAAACTAAGCACTTACTTAATTATTTAAGAATTATCTTTTTATGATGTATTTCTTCTCCAACTATTATTGATAGAGAATATACTCCTGATGCGTATCCTGAAAGGTCTATTTCGCAGTTTTTATTTGAAGTAGTTATTTCCATGATTTTTTTACCAGAGTTGTCATAAATTTGAATTATGTATTTATCTTTAATATTTTGATTTAGATTTATATTAAATAGCCCGTCTGTTGGGTTGGGGCTTATTTTTATATCATTATCTAAATTATTTATATTGGTTGTTCCAAAAACAGTTATCATAAATTCGTCTGTGTCGTATGCACCAAGTTGGTCTATTGCTTCAACAAGTATGCTGTATTGTCCTATGTCTTGGTCTGTTGGCTCTGCTGTAAATGTTCTTGTTTGGTTGTCAAAAGTTAACCAAATTGGTAGCACTGAGCTTCCTGATTCATTTATGTTGTATAAAAGTATATCATTTTCATCTACATCAATAAAAGTATTGTTACTAAAGCTAAATTCGTAGTATTCATTTGCATTAATAAATTGGTCTTCTATTGGTGTATTCAAATATGGTGCGTCGTTTACATTAACAACTTCAATATCAAAAACTTCTGATGCTGTTTTTCCATAATTGTCTGTTGCAATTATTTCTATTGTGTATGTTCCAACATTTTCATTTTCTGGTGTTCCTGTAAATGTTTGTGTAAAGTTATCAAACGATAACCATTCTGGTATTGCTGTTTGGTTAAGCATTCTTGCTTGAATAGAAAGAATGTCTCCTTGGTCGGAGTCTGTAAATGTTTCTTCTGGAATTGTATAAATAAATTCAGAGTCTTCTAAAATTGACTTATCGTCCAAAGGCTGATTTACGATTGGTGCTTGATTTATAGCAAAACGTAGTTCAAAACGATTATTATCTACACCGCCAGCATAATCAAAACTATATTCAATACCGCAAGTTATTTCTATTTCTTTATTTTCATAATTATCAATCAAATATACTTTTTTGCCGTATTCCAATGTTTGTTGAGTTGATTTGATAGTTATATTTCCTGCTTGTGCAATTATTCCTACTGGCACAATTATTTCGCTAATATTTTGTGGTAAACTATTGATTGATAATTCAGAATTATCAGGAGCAATTGAATACATTAGCGGTATTTCAGGATTAGTAGGTCTCATTTTACGAGCATCGTATTTGCTGTCAAAATCTACCGAGGCAACGTCCAATAGTCTTAGTATCATTTCGTCTTCACCGGTTGAGTTTTGAATAACAAATCTCATAACATCGTCTTGTTGTGTTTTGTAGAATGCTTGCGTGCTATGAACTCTTGCTGATTTATTTATTGGTAAAATTTGTCCGTCTGTTGTTGTTCTAACAAAGAAACCTTGCCCTACTGGTATAAATCTTGATGCAGCTATTGAACCAATTCCGGGAGTTATTCCGCTTACGGCAGGCACATAATAGTTGTAATTTGCTTGTGCACCTGTTCCATCAACATCGTTGAATAGATATGCGGCATATTCTATTGTTTCTCCTCCTGGTAAGTCTGCTGATGCAATATCCCAGTCTATTGAAGCGGCATAAGGATTTCCTACAAAGTTCCAACCTTGGTCTGCTTCGTCTCCTGTTGTTGTTCCTGATTTGCGTAGTGTTACAGTATAATTATCAACATTTGCAATGCCTTGATAGTTAAGTGTTTGTGTTTCGTAGTAATATGCAAAACCTGTTGCAATATCTAATGCTCCAGAATATGGAGTTGTTGGACTCCATGGTGCATAATCATCATCGTAAGGGGTTATTGCTCCATCGTTGTTTAAATCTACTCCCATCCATTCCATGGTTGCGTCCCATTTGTAGAATTGTATTCCATAAGCTCCTCCTTGAATATTTATTCCAGTGGTTGTTGCATTGCTAATTGGTGATGAGATATAATGGTATTTTAAACCTGTTAGATAAGATTCAATAGATACATTTATTCCTGCTGTGTTATGAATTAGTGAGCCTGTTCCTGTTGCATCAGATTTAATAATAAGTCCAGATATTCCGGGAGTATTTGTTAGTGTTCCGCAAACAGTGAGCGAGCCTGTTGGTGCTATTTGAAGGTTTGCACCTGCTTCTATTGTAAGGTCGTTTGAGTTTGCTACGCCTGTAATAATTGGAAATACTCCACCTATTGGAGTAGTTGGTATTGTAGAGTTTCCTCCTGAGCAACCTGGAACCCGGTTGTTGTCCCAGTTTCCTGCGGTATGCCAGTCTTGGCTTTCGTCTCCTTGCCAAATTCCATCGCATATAACTCTTTCTACATTTACGTCTTGAGTATTAGAGCAGCCGTAATTATCTGTTAGTGTAAGTGTATATATGTTACTGCCTAAAACTGGGGGAGTTACAGTTACATTAGGTCCATCTACATAGGCACCATCAATTCCTGTTCCACTCCAAACATAAGAAGTTATTTCTGTTTCGTAATCCCATTGTCCTGGCATAAGTGATTCGTCAAGTTCAAGTCCCCATTCAAAAATGTAGCCGTTGTCTATTGCAAGGTTGTCAATTATTTCTAATGTCCACTCTCCATTTAGAGGGCAACCAACTAAGTTTGAAAAAGATTCAAAAGGCATGTAGGTGTCTTCTGGAAAATACGAATGGTTGGTGTATGTTATAGGGGTTACTCCGTTGTCTGTAAATGTATATGTTGGTAGAGTAACTGATGACATTTCTGGGTAAGTAGGGCTTACTTCTGTCCAACGATATTCATATCCATTACCAATAATTGATTCTTCATCTTCTTGGTCAACAGGCTCTCCCATAAATGCAGAGCTGTTGACATCTTCTCCGAAACCATCAGCAAGATAAGCACTTTGTCCGTTAGGGCAATGAAGTATAATTTCAAGGTCTCCGTAGTATGAATGTTCCATATTTGCATATACAGTAACAAGGTTTGCTGCTGTTAGTGTAGAAGTGGGGTCAAATTGAGTATATTCTAATACAGATGTATAAGATGTAAAGTCTGTTTCTGTATCAGGTAAAAATGTTGGTTCTGCAAGAGATAGTGCTACTGCACCTGTTCCGGCATAGCTTATTACTTGTATAGAGGAGCCTGCTGTTCCGCTTGCCGAAAGGTCGTAAGTTCCACCATCACAAGTTTCTATATCTGGTGTTATTCCTGTTATTTCTGGTCCTCCGGAAACCATAACTCTTACAGGTATTGCACAGGAAGAAGAAAACATACCGTTTGTATATGCAACAGTAAGTTCTACATAATAACCTGCAGCATCGTTGAATGTATAAGCAGAGACGTCTTGTGTGTGTATTTCATTTCCATCTCCCATTCTCCAAGTCCAACCATCTATGGTTCCTGGTCCAGTGTAGTCTCCTTCAAAATCTATTGTTACTCCTTCACAGGCAAATATTTCGCCATTAGTATGTGGTGGATTTGTTGTTATAGAACAGTCTTTTTCTGTTATCTTAAATTGGTCGCTTGTTGTTGTCCAAGCACCAGAAGTTGCGGTCATTTCAAGGTTTATTCCTGCAACTGTATGAACTGAATTATAGCTTGCTACGCCGTTAGTGAAGTTCAGGACAACAGGGTCGCCAACCATTGTACCAGTTGAGGTTAATGTTACTGTTCCTGAAAAATCAACGTCTATTACTCCACAATCGTCAACTGCTCCTATTTTAACATAGGGCACCATTGCTAAGTTTACGAAAGCGTCAGAAGGTTGATTAATAAATTCTATATGAGTAGCAGTAGATTCTATTACATTGTTTGTTGCTCCTGAGTTTTCATTTTCGCCAAGATTAAATCCGCTACTTGACGCATCTACGAGTATTGTTGTATTTGTAACTTCAAAAACAAAATTGCTGCCTTCTGTTATATCGGTCATTGGGCATTTTAGCCAGATTTTCAAAGTGTATGTTTTATGTGCGTTATCATCTATTTGTCCTAATCCTCCGGCACTATAATCTACATTGGAGAACACAATGTTTGTTGAATTAATTGTAACATCGGTAGTTTGACTTGTTCCGTCGCTTGCCTCAAGAGTTGCTCCTGCAATTGCATTAGTCCAGTCGGTTATGGTATTACCTGAGCCTTGAACAATTTTTATTTGTGAGATTAATGTTTGAAGGTTGTCTATTGCTGGATTATTTCCATCGTCCTGAACAACAAAGTCAAAATTTAATACAGATTCGCCTTGTGTGTCAATGGTTGTTGGAATAGTAAGAGGTTCTGCTCCTGCACCTACTGTAATTGTGTTTGTGCCAGGAATACTTATATTTATTGTATAGTCTTCTGTTTCTCCAAAAGAAGCAGACATACATGGTGTTGGGTCGTCAAGTTCGTAAACAGTTATACGCATTCTTGTTTCACCAATAGATGCTGTTAAAGGAACAAGTATGTCTATCGTATTTGTTGTAGGAGTTGATATATTGTCTGCTAATTGATATTCTTCTCCTGCATCATCAAAATCTCCATCATGATTCCAGTCAAACCAAGCAAAAACATCTTCGGTATAAGATGAGCCTCCAAAGTCAAATGTTACAGATAGTGGGTATGTTTGTCCTGTAAAGACTGTTGTAGATAATGAGGTGTAATCTCCATAGCTACCAGCTCCTTCGGATACAGTTGTGTTGTTAATTTCATTAAATGTTACATTAGAAATCCACTCATCATCTATGTCCGAAAAAGTAGATTCACAATAATTAATATCTGTTGAGAATGAATAAATATCACAACCACTTGCGTCTCCTGCCGAGTTTGTAGGAACGATTTGCCAGTAATATGTTGTTGGGGCTGTTAAGCCTGCTGGTATATAAGATGTAACGTCTCCAATATCTGTTCCATTTATCATATCGGTAGGAGGGTTGTCTGTTCCAAAGTAGAGAATGTAGCTTGTTGCTCCTTGACATGCAGTTTCAGAAGCGTCCCATTGTAAATCAACATCTGTAACACTTATTCCTGTTTGTCCGTTTGCCGGGAAGGTTAAGTTAGAGCAATCAGGTGCAGATAGTCCTGATGTAATAACTATTTCTACTGGTGTTCTTGCAGATTCGCAACCTGAGCTAACTACCCAGTCGTAAAAGAAATAATATGTTGTAGAAGCACTACTTAGCCATCCTCCTGTTAATGAACATACTCCTGCAAGGGTGTAGGGCCAGCCTGTATCACTAAAATCTCGGATTAAGGCTGTAGAGTTGTTTGATACCAGTCTGTAATCTGTTCCTGTGGGAACATCAAAATTAAGTGTAAAAGTTTGGAATCCTGATGGGCATGAAGCGAAATCTGCTGTTGCAAGTGGTGTTCCTGCACTATTTACTAATTGAATAGAAACATCGCTACCTGCTGTTTCAACATTTGCTTGAACAGAAATGATAGTCATATCTGAAAGTGCATCAAAAACAATTCCTGTTCCTGAACCTCCGTAGGAACTTGAGCCAGCTGCTCCTGTAAGTTTACCTACGTTGTTAGTTAAACCTCCATCACCAGTAGAAACATAGTAAGTTGTATTTCCTGTAATAACTGGAGTTGTGTAAGAGCCTCCTGAACCTATTGAGCTTCCTCCTGTGGCAACGTCCCACCAGTGAATTGTTCCTCCTGATGCGGTTGCGGTTAGGTTTGCTGTATTGCTACAAGCAATGTTTACAGGAGAGTTGGTTCCTGTTATTAATTCTGATGTATTTGTTACAGTTACAGTATTTGAATTGTCTGAATTTCCACTATTTGTACATGTTACAACAAATTGATAGTAGGTTGTTGTAGTTATAGCAGGGCTTGCTGTATATGTGTCTGAAGTTGCTCCTGCAATATCTGTCCAAGTTGAGCCGTCTGGCGAAGATTGCCATTGGAATGTTATTCCACTGACACCAGATTCATAACCTGTTGCTGTTAGTGTTGGTGTTCCTGTTCCACAAAAGTCTGTTAAATCAGAAGATATAGTTCCTGCTGTTGGTGTTCCGCTACAATCTGCAAGAGCAAGTACGGTAAATGTGTAATCTTCTGTCTCTGCATCAATATCATTTACACAAGCACTTGCTGTTCCAAATCCATTTCCAACAACTCTCATTCGAGTATTACCAAGAGCTGCACCTACAGGAACTGTAAAACTACCTGTTTCTGTGGTAATATAAGTAGTATTATTAAGGTGGACTTCTTCGTTTGCATCATCAAAATCACCATCTTGATTCCAGTCTACCCAAATTCCCCAATGTTGGGTTCCGCCTCCGCCAGTTATTGAAAAATTAATAGTTGTAGATTCTGTGGCACTTACAGACATTGCTGTGTAGTCTCCATAACCATTAGTTGCATCATATCCAGTATTATTATTAGTTATATTTGTTGTTCCTCCTGTTGTTGAAAAATCATCAATATAGTAGTCGCCGTCTCCAATATTATTATCACAATAATTAATACTTGTTGTAAATGAATATATATCGCAACCACTTGCATCTCCTGTAGAGTTTGTTGGAACTATTTTCCAATAATATGTTTCGGGAGCACTTAATACTCCGGGGTCGTAAGTAAGAACATCGCCAATATCTGTTCCGTTTACAATATTTGTTGGAGGATTGTCTGTTCCAAAATATAGTTTATAACTTGTTGCTTGCTGGCAATCTGTATTAGAAGCGTCCCAGTTTAATGTAGTGCTTCCTGCATTTACTCCTGTTGCTCCGTCTGTTGGTGATGTTAGGTTAGAACAAGCTGGTGCTAAAATTCCAGATGATACTGTAACATCTATTGGAACTCTTACGGATTCGCAACCTACTACTCCAGCTGATACGTAATAGGTAATGTCTCCTACAATAGTAGGATTATAAGAGCCTCCTGTTGTTAAGGCTGTTCCTCCTGTGGCAACATTATACCAGTAGATTGTGCCTCCAGTTGCTGTTGCTGTTAGATTTGCCACCGAGTTACAAGCTACACTTACAGGGGTGTTTGTTCCTGTTATAGATTGCGAATTATTTGTTATTGTAACTACGTTTGTTGTGCTTGTTGTAGCACTACTTGTGCAGGTTACATTAAGTCTATAATACATTGTTTGGCTTATTTCTGGAGACGCATAAGTATTAGAAGTTGCTCCTGTTATGTTTGTCCAAACAGAGTTATCTGGTGATGATTGCCATTGTAGTGTAATATTACTAACACCTGTTTCATAACCTATTGCGGTTAAAGTTGGTGTTCCTGTTCCACAAAATTCTGTTATATCAGAGGATATTGTTCCTGCTGCTGGTGTTCCTGAACAAGCAGCATAAGCTGTATAATAAAAACAAACATCATCAATAGCCCATCCTCCATAAGTAGTAGAACCATCACTATAAAAATCAAATGCTACTTGAAAATCTGAATTTGTGTAAGCAGATAAGTCAACAGTTACTTCTGTCCAAGCTGCAAAAGTTCCTCCCCATGCGTCCCAACCTGCAGCGGTGCTGTTGTATGTTGGGGAAACATCGGCTGCAGGAATTTCAAACCAACCTGTTCCGTCCCAGCCTGCCAGATTTCCTCCATCGTATCCAGTTTCAGAATTTACCCACATATAAAATGTCATGTAAGCGTTTGCACCTGAAGATAGGTCTATTACAGGTGATAGTAACCAGCTATCTGTGTTTATTGCATATGAGATATTTCCTCCTGTTATCCAGGCATCTCCTCCTCCTGTGTGGTCTCCACCTGTAGGGGTAACAAGATCCCATTCAGTGTCGTTTGTTTCTGTCCAACCGTCTGCTCCGCTATCAAAGTCGTAGCAGGCTATTTCTGTTGGAGGGACAGCATTGTCATCGTAAGTTACTAAAATATCATCAATTGCAGCTGGATTTGCCTCTGGATTTAAGCCAGAAGCATCATTTTCCCAAGTAAATATTATTCTTTTTGTTGTGCCTTCGTATGCACTTA
>Ga0193956_1000910_pt1 | contig 12464 bp, 15 predicted proteins | sample BB_7_MG_FD_140358 | JGI IMG/M metagenome (GOLD analysis project Ga0193956, IMG submission 140358) | Microbial mat bacterial communities from the Broadkill River, Lewes, Delaware, United States - BB_7_MG | ecosystem: Environmental > Aquatic > Freshwater > River > Microbial mats | place: USA...
TTGCATAATACCCTCCTTATAATAGAAAAAGCTTCTCTGATATCAAAGAAAAACTTACTCTATTGACAAATGTCAAAGGAGACAAAGCAAATACTATTCCCTTAATGAAATACTATCAAGAGTACTACACCAAAGATAATTCTATAAATTCCAAAGGCAATAAATGTAAATTTTTCTAAAAATGCTAAAAAGAGTTTTATAGTTAAAAAAGCTACAAAAAATGAGACTACAAAACCAACTGCTAAAGTCATAAGATTTGCATCACTAAACTCATGGTAATGCTTTAGTAAATCATAAGCTGTAACAGCACTCATAACAGGAAAAGCAAGTAAAAAACTAAACTCAGCACTTGCTTTTCTACTAAGCCCTACAAGTAATGCTCCTATTATGGTAGCACCAGCCCTACTTGTTCCTGGGATGAGTGCAAATATTTGTGCAAAACCTACTATAAGAGATTGTTTTAGTGTTACTTGTTCAACATCATCAATAACATGAGCTTCATTAGGTATAAAAAATTTCTCAACAACTAAAAAAATCACACCTCCAACAATAAACATTATAGCCACAACTTCAATGCTAAAGAGTTCTTTTATCTGCGAAGAAAAAACAAAACCAACGGCACCAATGGGGATAAAAGCTAGAAAAACTTTAGTCCAAAGGTCTATCTTTTTGAAAGTAAATTTATCTTTATAGTTAAAAATAACAGCCAAAATAGCAGCAAATTGTATGATGACTTGGTAAGCGTTAGTTACATTTGTTTGGTCGATACCTAAAAAATGACTTGCGACTATTAAATGTCCTGTGGAGGAGATAGGTAAAAACTCAGTAAAACCTTCTATAATTCCTAAAATGACTGAATCAAGTATTGTCACAAGAACATCCTTATAAAGAAAAATTATTTGTCGTGTTAGACTTATTTGGATGGAATCTTAGCATATAATAATCCAAAATTTAAGTTATTTCGATATAATACGAGGTTTTAATTTATAATATAAACTACCTAGGAACCTAAATGTTACTTTTTACACCTGGACCAACTCCAGTACCTCAAAATGTTCGTAATGCAATGAGTGATGAAACTATGCACCATCGTACTCCAGAATTTGAAGCAATCTTTGAAAAAACAAGAAAACATCTTTTTAATCTGTTCAATACTGATGAAGTAATTATGCTTGCATCTAGCGGGACTGGTGCTATGGAAGCAGCGGTTATAAACCTTTGTCATAAGACGCTTTTAAATGTAAACTCTGGAAAATTCGGAGAGAGATTTGGAAAAATCGCTTTGGCTCATGGTTTGGGAAGTGTAGAGATAAAAAATGAGTGGGACACGCCTGTAAGTGTAGAAGACGTTGTTGAAGCTATAAAATCAAACTCTGACATAGATGCTATCGCTGTACAAATTAGCGAATCAGCCGGTGGTCTTCGTCATCCTGTTGAAGAACTTGCAAAGGCAGTTAAAGAGATAAATCCTGAGATTATGATTATTGCCGATGGAATTACTGCTGTTGGTGTTGAGAGAATCGATATATCAAACATTGATTGTCTTATAGCTGGGTCTCAAAAAGCACTTATGTTACCACCGGGACTATCTATTTTAGGACTTAGCAACAATGCTATTGAAAAAATTGGGGCTGGAAAAGGTTACTACTTAAACCTTGCATCTGAGATAAAAAAACAAAAACAAAATACAACTGCTTATACAGCGGCAACTACGCTTATTATAGGTCTTTTAGAAGTTTTAGATACTATTGAAAAGCAAGGTGGCATCGGAGTGCTTTACTGCAATACAGCTAGACGTGCAAAAGCTACAAAAGCAGCACTTGAAGCTATAGGCTTACATGTGTATCCAAAAACTCCTGCAAAGAGTATGACAACTATTGACGATGCAGATGCTTCAAAAATACGCTCTAGCTTAAAAGAAGAGTACGGGGTAAATGTAGCTGGTGGACAAGACCATCTTAAAGGTAAAATTTTTCGTATAAATCAGATGGGATTGATTGAGCCTTATGAGTCTATCTGGGTTGTAAATGCTATAGAGCTTGTATTGGCACGCATGGGAAGATTAGAATATTCTGGAATTGCTTCAAAAGTATATAATGAAACTTACTTTATGAGTGCATTAGAAAAGAAAGAGATATAGATGATACTTGAGCATGAGATTCCAAATGGTTCTAAGCTTTACTTTGGCAAAAGTGCTAAGACTAAAAGAGCGATAGAAAATATAGCTAGTGATATATTAGATGCAAATGGGTTTGAGGAAATAGTAACTCCTGTTTTTTCTTATCATCAACACCTTAGCATTGCTGATGAGAAGATGCTTATAAAGATAAATGATGCTAAAAATAACTCTATCTCTCTTCGTGCGGACTCTACTATAGATGTAGTTCGTATTATTGAAAAAAGACTTGGTAAAAACACACAGCAAACTAAATGGTTTTACATTCAGCCTGTTTTTACTTACCCGACAACTGAGCAGAACCAAATAGGTGCTGAATTTATGGGTGAGAAAAAACTATCTTCTGTGATGAATATAGCTAATGATATATTTTCTAAAATAGAAGTAAAACCTTTAGTGCAAATATCAAATATTAAGATACCAAAACTTTTAGTAGAGATGTTTGATGATATAACTATTGATGACTTTAAGCATCTAAATATAGATAAATTTTTAAATCTAAAAGTTGAATGGTTTGAAAAGCTTATATATTTGCAACATGTTGAACAAGTTGATGAACTCTTAGAAATTGTACCAGAGTCAATCAAAAAAGAGTTACTTAAAATGAAAGAACTATGCGAAGAGACCAAATGTGAAAACACAGTTTTAGCACCTATGTACTATGCAAAAATGCTTTATTATGATGAACTATTTTTTAGAGTGATAGATAAAAACGAGGTTTATGCTAGAGGTGGAAGATATAAAAATGAGGATTTAACATCAGTTGGATTTGCTATTTATACAGATGCACTTTGCGAGGCTATTCTTTAAAAAGAAAACAAGTCAAAATAATAATTGAAAAAAAGAGGAAAAATGAAAGCAGATTTAATTGTAGGCATCCAATGGGGTGATGAAGGAAAGGGTAAAATAGTCGATAGACTAGCATGTGAATACGATATGGTTTGCAGAAGCCAAGGTGGACATAATGCAGGTCATACTATTTGGGTTGATGGTGTTAAGTATGCACTTCATTTGATTCCTTCTGGTGTTTTAAACCCTGAAGCTATAAATGTAATCGGTAATGGTGTTGTTTTGTCTCCAGAGTCAATTATAAAAGAGATGCTTCAGTTTGAAGACCTTGAAGGTCGTCTTTTTATCTCAGATAAAGCCCATTTAAATCTCTCATATCATGCTCAAATTGATCAAGCAAAAGAGAGACTAAAAGGTGATAAAGCTATCGGTACAACAGGTAAAGGAATTGGACCTGCTTATTCTGATAAGATTAATCGTACAGGTTTTAGAGTTGGTGAACTTTTAAATACGAAAAAACTTTGTGCATCTATATTGGAATATTTTGAGCAAAATAGAGCTATATTTGATATTTATGAAATAGACACTCCAAGCGAGAGTGAACTTCTTGAAGAGTTGCAAGGTTATAAAGCTAAACTTTCTCCATTTATTACAGATACAACTCAAATGGTTTGGAAAGCTATTGATGAAGATAAGAGAGTTTTACTAGAGGGTGCCCAAGGTACACTTTTAGATATTGACCATGGAACTTATCCTTATGTAACTTCATCTGCAACTGTATCTGCTGGAGCTTGTACAGGTCTTGGCATCAGCCCTAAAGATATAGGTAAAGTTATAGGAATAGTTAAAGCTTACTGTACTCGTGTTGGTAATGGACCTTTTCCATCTGAAGACTTCGGTAAAGATGGCAAACGTCTTGGAGAACAAGGTCATGAGTTTGGAACTACAACTGGTCGTGCAAGAAGATGCGGATGGTTCGACGCGGTAGCTACTCGTCATGCAGCTCGTCTAAATGGTTGTGATGAACTATCTCTTATGAAGCTTGATGTTCTTGATGGTTTTGATGAAGTTAAACTCTGTGTAGCTTATGAATATGAAGGCAAAGAGATAGACTATATGCCAGCAGACTTAGATGCGGTAAAACCTATCTATAAAACTTTTAAAGGCTGGAACAACTCAGTAGGTGCAAGAACTTTTGAGGCTTTACCTAAAGATGCCCAAGACTTTGTAAAAGAGATAGAAAAAATCTCTAAAACAAAAGTTGGTATAATTTCTACATCACCTGAGAGAGATGATACAATCATATTGTAGAATAAATCTAAAATTGCACTAGTACACTTCTCGTCACATCTCTCCTGAGGTGTGACGTATCTATACATTCCACCTCAGGAGAGGATGGAACGAGAAAAGGATTATGAATGAAGACTCGTTTTAGTTCATTGGTTAAGTTGAAAAAAACTACTATGGATAAAAGCGAGAGAGTTGTTCAAAAAGCTAATGCTGATTTAAATAGTGCTTCTATGGCACTGGAAATTTCATATCAATCTATCCAAGGTATTGCACCTCCGCAAAGTGGTAGCATGAAAGAGTTTTTAGCTTCTAGAACTCTTTTGTCTTCAGGTCGTGGAATAATTGAGCATAACAAAGAGTGGGTAAATTTCGCTCAAAATCAAGTTAACCAAGCAAAAGAAAAACTAAAACTTGATATGATTGAACACGAAAAATTTAAATATTTAGAACTTCAAGAGATTGAAAAACATATTAAAAAACTTAAAGAAAAAGAAGCAAAAGATTTAGATGAAGTAGCACTTATGACTTATGATCAAAAGTTTAAAAGTAAAAAAAACTAAAAGGGCAAATATTGAGATTAATTGTATTGTTTATCATTACATTAACATCATTGATGGCTATTCAAACAAGTGAGAGACTTTTTGATTGTACTGAAATTTTCAAAGAGAGAAAGAGTGAACTTTTAGTTGAGTTAGAGCGTATAGATGAGCAAAAACAAGCTCTAAGTGCTTTAAAAACTGCCACAGAAGAGTTGTTGAAAAAGAAAGAACAAAGACTAAACCAAAAAGAAGAAGTAGTAGATAAAAAACTTCAAGAGATAACTCAAAAAGAAAATACTATAAAGAAGATGCTTGAAAAAAATGAAGAAGTTTTAAAAGAGACAAAAAGCATAAAAATGGACAAAATTGCTCAAACTTTTGCAAAAATGAAAGCAGGCTCTGCTGCGAATATACTCTCAGACATGGATGCTCAAGAAGCTGCTTCAATACTAAGCTCACTAAAACCAAAAACTGTTGGAAAAATTTTGACTAAAATGGATCCAAAAAAAGCATCTGAGCTTACACTTCTTTTGGCTAAATAACTCATAGCATAATCAAACTCTAATCATAATTACTGTAAACTTCATAAATTATTTTAACAAGTAGGGTCACGTAATGAAAATATCACTAAAAGCTATACCCCATATATCTAGCAGAGTTGCAATTGATTTAAACAAGAGTGGTGTCGTTACAATGACAAAAGGGCTTGAAGCTGTTGCTCATGAAGCCCAGAAGATACTTATTGCAAATGTAAAACAAGAGATGGCACTTGAAGAAAAAGCTGCCGAGATTTGTGATGAGAATGAAGAAGAGATAGAGTTTCAACTTGTAGATGAGAGACAACTTTTCTTTATGATAAAGAAAAAACTTGCTCCTGAATTTGGTGTAATTTTAAACTATGAAGAGAGATACTCAGATATTTCGCACAAAATTTTAGATGAGCTTTATGAAGAAGATTTGATTCATTTTGAAGTTACAGAAAACAGAATTAAAAACATTATTTACAATGCTATTACATCTTTTATAGCAGATGCATCTGAACTAGATGATGCAGTTATGGAAAAAATAAAATCATATAAAAAGAGATATATACCCGGAACAGATGAATTTGATATTTTATATGAAAAATTATATAAAGAAGAGTTAATCAAAAGAGGGATGGAGAAATAAATGAAGATATATATTTATCTTGAAAATGGAACTTATTTACAAGCAAATAGCTTTGGTGCAAGTGATACTGTTGTAGGCGAAATAGTTTTTAATACATCTATGAGTGGTTATCAAGAGATTATGTCTGATCCATCTTATGCAGGTCAGTTTGTAACATTCACTATGCCAGAGATTGGAAATGTTGGTGTAAATGAGCAAGATATGGAAAGTGCACGTGCACATGCTAAAGGTATGATAGTTAGAAAGTATCAAAAAAGATACTCAAACTTTAGAGCAGAGGAGTCTTTGGACGCATTTTTAGCTAAACACAACATCATGGGTATTTGTGATATTGATACAAGATTTTTAACTAAAATGATAAGAGAAGAGGGTGCTATGATGATGGTAGCATCTACAACTATCAGTGACAAAGATGAACTAAAAAAGATTTTAGAAAGTTCTCCTCGCATTGAAGATGTAAACTATATAGAACAAGTTAGTACAAAAACAGCATATAAGCATGAGTCATCAACCTATTCAGATAGTGAGTTTGAGTATAAAAAAGCACCAGAGCAACAAGCAAATATTGCTGTTATTGATTTTGGTGTTAAGCGTAATATATTAAATGAAATAGTAAATGCAGGAATTGGCGTTGAAGTTATACCTAATGATTTTAATGCAGATGAGCTAATAGAGAGATTTAACTCAAAATCAATTGATGGTGTTTTCTTATCAAATGGTCCAGGTGATCCACTTGTACTAAAAAAAGAACAAGAGCAAATCAAAAAACTTATAGCTGCAAAAGTTCCAATGTTTGGCATCTGTCTAGGACATCAACTACTCTCTATATCTCACGGATACGATACGTTTAAGTTAAAGTTTGGTCATCATGGCGGAAATCATCCTGTAAAAAACAATAAAACAGGCTTGGTAGAAATAACAGCACAAAACCATAACTATAATGTACCTGATAATATAACAGAAATAGCAGAAGTAACTCATACTAACCTTTTTGATAACACTATAGAAGGTTTAAAATATAATGACTCTCCAATATTCTCTGTTCAGCATCATCCAGAAGCAAGTCCTGGACCTAAAGAGAGTAGTTATATATTCTCAGAATTCTTATCCCTTATAAAAAGATAAACCTAAACACTAAGAGAAGTCTTAGTGTTATAGTAAACTAAAAGCTTTTTAAACCACATTCTTAAATAAAAATAAAACTACCAAAGTAAACAAAAAACTAATATTTAAGTGAGTTTGTCACAAAATAGTCATTTTTTAAGATACTTTAAACATTTCTATTGTTATAGTAGCACTGTTAATTGGTCTAATTATATGGTCTTGTATTTAATTAGACATAATTGCTTTGAATCTTTAAGGAGGCTATATATGGAGAATCGTCCATTAGAGTACGACTATACGGTTGCAAAGATGTTTATGCTAACAACAGTTCTATTAGGAATTGTTGGTATGCTCATCGGTGTGATTCTAGCGTTTCAACTTGCTTATCCAGGGTTAAACCTGATGTTAGGTGAAGGTCTTGCGGAATACACAAACTTTAGTCGTCTTCGTCCACTGCATACTGATGCAGTTATTTTCGGGTTTACACTTAGTGGTGTTTTCGCTACTTGGTTTTATGTTGGTCAACGTGTATTAAAAGTATCAATGGCAGAGTCAGGTCTATTGATGTTTTTAGGAAAGTTACAGTTTTGGTTATATCTATTAACAGTAGTTGCTGTTGTTGTATCTCTTTTTGCAGGTGTTACAACTTCAAAAGAGTATGCTGAATTTGAGTGGCCTATAGATATAGCTATAGTTGTTGTATGGGTACTTTTTGGTATAAATATATTTGGTTTAATCGGTATTCGTCGTGAAAAATCACTATATATCTCTGTTTGGTACTATATAGCAACATTCTTGGGTATAGCAATGCTTTATCTATTTAACAATATGGAAATACCAACTATGTTAGCTACTGCTCCAGATGGTAGTGCTGTAGGTGGTGATTGGTTCCATTCAATCTCTATGTACGCTGGTACAAATGATGCACTTGTTCAATGGTGGTATGGTCACAATGCGGTTGCATTTGGTTTTACTGTTCCTATTGTTGCAATGATTTATTATTTCTTACCAAAAGAGTCTGGTCAAGCGATTTACTCATATAAGCTTTCATTACTGTCTTTCTGGGGATTAATGTTTGTATATTTATGGGCTGGTGGTCACCACTTATTGTACTCAACTGTTCCAGACTGGATGCAGACTATGGGTTCAATTTTCTCTGTAATTCTGATTCTTCCTTCATGGGGTTCAGCGATTAATATGCTTCTAACAATGAAGGGTGAGTGGCAACAAGTTGCAGCTTCTCCATTGATTAAGTTTATGGTTCTAGGTTCTACATTCTATATGTTCTCTACATTAGAGGGTCCTATCCAAGCTATTAAATCTGTTAATGCGATTGCACATTTTACTGACTGGATAGTTGGTCACGTACATGATGGTGTTCTTGGTTGGGTTGGCTTTATGATTATGGCTGCACTTTTCCACATGGCTCCTCGTGTATTTAAGCGTGAAATTTATTCAAAAAGCCTTATGGCTGCACAATTCTGGATTCAAACATTAGGTGTTGTTTTATACTTCACTTCTATGTGGATTGCAGGTATTACTCAAGGTATGATGTGGCGTGCTCACGATGAATTTGGTAACTTAGCTTACTCATTTATCGATACAGTAACAGTTCTTCATCCTTATTACACTATTCGTGGTGTAGGTGGTTTATTATACTTAGTTGGTTTCTTTATGTTTGCTTATAACATTTACAAAACTATGTCTGCTCGTCCTGTTGAAGAATCTGAGCTACAATCTGCATCGCCTATGGGCGCATAGAAAGGGAGGATATTATTATGTTTCATTGGTTAGAAAAGCATCCGTTCTTTTTCTCGGTAGTTGTGTTTTTAGTAATTGCTTTTGCAGGGTTAGTTGAAATTCTTCCGAATTTTGCTCAAGCATCTCGTCCTGTTATAGGGACTAAGCCATATTCAACTTTGGAGACTGCTGGTCGTCAGGTTTATATTGAAAATAGTTGTAATGCTTGTCACTCACAACTAATTCGTCCATTCAAATCAGAGACAGATCGTTATGGTCACTACTCTTTAAGTGGTGAGTATGCTTATGATCGTCCTTTTCTTTGGGGTTCAAAAAGAACTGGTCCAGACTTAATGCGTGTAGGTAACTACCGTACTACAGATTGGCACGAAAATCACATGAAAGATCCAGCTGGTGTTGTTCCAGGTTCAATTATGCCTGCTTACCGTTGGATGTTTACTCATGTAGCTGATATACCAACAGCTTATGCAGAACAATTAACAAATGCTCAGTTCTTTTCAGTTCCTTATAACAAACCAGTACCTATGAAAGATGGGTCAACTGAGATTGTTAAAATGGGGAACAATGTTACTGAAGCACATGCTTTAGCTTTAGCTGAAGCAAAAGTAATTGCGGCTGATATGAAAGATCAAAATGTTAAAGATGCAGTTGCTCGTGGTGAAATTCCTGAGATAGTAGCACTTATTGCATACTTAAACAGTCTTAAATAGTAAAGGATTATAGTGGATATTGCACAATTACAAGCTTACGGTTATTTTACGCTAGTACTTTTTTTAGTAATTGGATTGTATGGTTATATTTACCATTTATATACAAAACGAAAAGATGCTGATGGTGTTGACTATGAGAAGTATAGCAATATGGCACTACACGATGAAATAGACGACACGCCTGTGTTGTCTAAGTCAGATGATAAAAAGAAATAGGAGATAGATATATGAATAAGCTTTATCTTTGGGGAATTATCATAACTGCAATTATGTTAGGAGCTACATACTATACTGTAGTTCTAACTAAAGGTGGTTTAAATGATGATATCGTCAATATGCTTGCTATTGCAGGTGCGGTGTCACTTGTAATAATTACAGTTTTTGTTGTAATTAAATATGTTCGTCAGATGCAAACTGATACTGCTGAGGGTCAATTAGCTGAAGAACAGTGGGATGGCATTGGCGAGTATTTAAATGAGTTGCCTATGGGTTGGGCAATAATGTTTTTGCTAACTATGATTTGGGGTATGTGGTATTTTATAGCTGGTTATCCAGTAAACGCATACTCACAAATAGGCGAGTATAACGAAGACACAACTGCCCATAATGCTAAGTTTGAAGCAAAATATGCGGCTATTACTGGTGATAGACTGATTGAAATGGGTGAGTCAGTTTTCTTAGCAGAATGTAAAGTATGTCACGGTATTGCTGCTGATGGTATCGATGGCAAGGCTGCAAATCTTAATCAAAGAATTGAGACTAATGTTGTTAAATACGCTATAGAAAATGGTTCAAATAACCATTTATTAGGCTCTGAGATGCCGATGCCAGATCGTAATGGTCTTTTTAATGCCAATACTGGTGCATTAATTACTGATGCAGAGATTGACATCGTTTCTTCTTATGTTGCAAATGGCATGAGTGGTGAAGGTGGAGATGTTTATGCTGGTACTTGTGCGGCTTGTCATGGAGAAGATGGTAAAGGTATGGATTATGTAGCTCCAAGTATAGCTACATTTACTCCTGCACTTGTTACTAATGTTCTTAATCATGGTAAAAAAGGTGTTATCGGTAAAATGCCAGCATTTGATAGACTTAATGCTAAGCAAAAAGAAGCTGTTGGTGCATACATCACAGATTTAAGTAAATAGGAGTCAGGTATGAATGAAAATAGAAGCGTATTTGCTCTTGATGGAATCACAGGTATGTTAGTTGCAACTGTTTTACTACTTATTATCCTTGCTGGTCTTACAGTATGGGGTCTTAATGTTCAAAACGCGAATGCAGATAATTTTTACAAAATTGAAAATGAAAAATCAATAAAAATGTTTAGCAAAGACAATGCTAAACATGTTGTTGATGTGAAGTAAAGGAGTAAATAATGGATAAAATAATTTCATGGGGCCTAGTTATCATGGCTATTTACACACTTTATGCAGTTTTAACACCAAATCACCTTTTCGTAGGTTAGGAAATCTTTTGAATCTACTAACTAGAGGGCTTTATGCCCTCGTCCTTACAATTTTTTTTCAAGCATCACTTAATGCACAATATTTATATAAAGATGAAGTGATATTTAATCCAGCATTTAATGCTGAAGTAAATAAACTAGGAGCGGAGCTCTATGAAAAAACAGGAATTTCTCTAAGACTTGTTATGCTAAAAGAGTTACCAGATGGTAAAAATATAGTTGAATATGAAAGAGAGTTAATGAAGGAGTTTACAACACCTACTATACTCCTAACATTTTCTGAGATGGATACTAAAGTAGATATACTAGCCCATCCAACATCTTTATATGAGTATTTTGATAAAAGACAGGTATTAAGCCCTATATCATCACCTGTTCAAGCCTTTGTTATTGCACTACTTAGTTTTGACTTTAGTGATATGTCAAGCGGTGGAACTATTTTGCCCCTTCTTGCGGGCAAAGCAAAAAAAGGTGAAGTTTTAGGAAAATATTCAGGGTCCATGTTTAATGGTTATGCTGATATAGCAGAGCAAGTAGCAGATGCTAAAGAAGTTACTTTAGAAAATGCAGTAGGTAGTGCAAACCAAACAAGCATTTTAATAGTTAAAGTATTGTTTTATGGTTTTATAGCTTATGCTATATTTCTCTATATAAAAAGAAAATACTTTGCAAAAAGGCAAAAAATTGAAGAAAAATAATGGAATGATATGGCCCTACGCAATAGGGACATCAATATTACTTATATTTGGAGCTTGTGTAGCTACAGTTATAGTTGCAAATACTCTTCCTGTTGAAAAGAGTGACACCTATATGATGGATTATCATCAAGCAGATGCAAAAGCAAATGAGCTTATAAAAGCACGTATAGCTTTTAACAAAAAATATAATATTGAGTATTTAACAAATGAACTTGATTTAGAAAATAGTGTTATAAAGTATAGAGTACTTGATAAAGACTCAAACCCAGTAGCAAATGCCAAAATCGAAGTTGTAATTACAAGACCGAACAATCATAAGCATGATCAAACTCTAGTAGAGTCAACTTATGAAAATGGTGAGTATATATTTCCTTCTGTAAAATTACCAGTAGAAGGAAGATGGGATATAATGGCAAGAGTTAGTGTTGGAGACTTACAAAGATACTACAATGTAAAAGCCGATACAAGAACAAAAGGTGCTTACGAATATTAGGCTATAATATCGCCTATGAACAATAAAACTATTATCTTGCCCTCAGCTCGTGCCATAAGGCATGAACAACTCCAAATAGAGACATCAACTCTTTTTTTACCAAATCACATAACTATTAGTGAGTTTATATCTAAGCTATGCATCGTAAAAGACTTTAAGATGCTAGATGAAGATAGTAGAGTGTTACTTTTACTTGAGGCATCTGATTTTAACTCATTTTCATCTCTACAAATTCAAAGAAACTTTTTTACTTTTACAAAAAA
>Ga0193956_1000912_pt1 | contig 12459 bp, 12 predicted proteins | sample BB_7_MG_FD_140358 | JGI IMG/M metagenome (GOLD analysis project Ga0193956, IMG submission 140358) | Microbial mat bacterial communities from the Broadkill River, Lewes, Delaware, United States - BB_7_MG | ecosystem: Environmental > Aquatic > Freshwater > River > Microbial mats | place: USA...
ACTAGAAGACAAATCGTTTTGAGTTTCATCAATTAGATTTTTTCTAATTTCTAATTGACTAATGGTAGAACTTAATAAATTTATATTATATTTTAATTTATTTAAATTTTCTAAATCCTTTGCAAAATTATCATTAATATTTAAAGAACTTTTTTTATTGTTTAATGTGATTATTTCATTTTCAATTAAAGATAAAGCTACTTCATAAGCAGACTTTGTTTGATTTTTTTCTAAACGACCTTTAAAAGTGTCTTCTTGTTTGATTTTTTGAAGTATTACTTGTTTTTGGTTTCCATTAGTAAATTCACAACCTAAAAGAAATAAATGTAAAGTTTCATACTCTGCACTAGAAGTGTATCCATCAAGTGTTTTAAGAGTGTTGTTAATACTTAAATCTTTATATCGTATATTATGAGAAACTATTTGTCTTAAAGTAGGTTTAGAAGCTACATGTTCAGGAAATAATAGTTCTGTTAATTTAAGTTCAAATTCTTTTTGATCATTCTTGTTTTTTTCAAGATAAAATTCTCCATTAATATTTCTTATAACTTCTTTTCCACGAGATATGAAATTTCTTTCAATAACAATATTTTTTGCATTCTCATTATCAAGATTTTCAGTAAGACATAATGTAATTAAAACTTCTTCTTTTACTAAAAAGTCTTTTACTAAAGTATATATTTCTTTTTTATTTTCAGGATCTTCAAAAATATTTTTTGCTTTAGCTCCAAAACAAAAATCAATTAATTTAAGAACAGTTGTTTTACCAACACTATTTCCAGTAATATGTTCCTCTTTACTATCATCAATAATAAGATTAATACCTTTGTGAAAATTAATTTCACGAATTACTTTTGAAGGAGTGGATATTGTTAAAGTTTTTAAGAACATAATTTAACCTTTTCTTTTTGTAAAATTGCCACATCAATAAGATATAGCCAATCAAGAGATAAAACAAATATAGAAAAAGACATGTTTTTTATCTCCTTTACCTTGGAGTATAATTCTAACATTTCTATATTATCATTATTTTGTAAGGCATCTAAAACTATTGAACCATTATAATAGATAGTAAGTTCAGGGTGAATATTATCAGGTAATAGCATAATTATAATCCATTGGATTTTCAAATATTTTACAACGAATAAATGCATCAACTATTAAAATATCAACACAAAGTTCTAGTTCATCTATTGGAATTTGTATATAATTAGCACTTTCAGTTATTTTATTTAATATTGTATTAGAGGTATTAAAAAAAACTTCATCAGCATTTGTATTATTTTTTAACTTTATATACTCTCTTTTAATTGTGGCAAGAACAGAATTACTTTTATTGTTTCCCATATTATCAAATTCTGTATATTTAGCATCAATTTTTCCATAATATAAACTATACTCATCAATAAGACTTTTGGCAGAAGATAAATTATTATGAGTTATTTTTCTTTCTATTTCAAAACTATTTACTTTATCATATTGATTAGTTTCATCCCAATTCTCTTTTGCCAATATATTAATAATAGTGGCTAAATTAGAATCTAGTTTAATAATATCAATTTCATTCCCTAGTTCTTTTTTTATAAATTTATATACTTCTTTTTGTTTATCTATATTTAATGCAGAAATTTTATTTAATATGGAAGTTGTATCAAAAATATCATTGGATGGAGTAAAAGATATTGAATGTGTATTTATATAACTTTTAGTTCTTAATGTTGTAGCATCTTTTGCTATTGAAATAAATTTAAATGTATAATTAGAATATTGTTTAATTATATCTTTTTCTAAAGCAGATTCAATTTTTTGTTTTGTGTTTGTTGATGATACTTGAATAACAATTTTATTAGTATTATCAATTAAGTCTATTGCTTCAACATTTTGAAGAGATTGATTTAAATTTTCTAATTTAAAATCAAAAAGCAAATTGAAAAAATGAAGATAAAAATTTTCTGAATGCATATGTAAATGCAACATATTCAGCTTACCATTATTAACAATTCTATGAGCAAGTACATTTATTTTTTCATCAATATAGTCATAATATTTAGTTCTATTCATAATGTACATTTCCTTATATATTTATTATACAATAATCAATCTTGATTCATAATTTCATAAATATTGATATTAATATTGATTTTTTCTTAGACTAACGCTTAACTTGAGAAATAAGTGGATTTAACGACTTGAAACTTTTGTCTTTATATTTTATCTAATCGACACTTAAAAGCTCGAAAAATCGTACTTTCCACTTATTTCTCTCCAAGGGTTTGTTATGCAATATAATGTATCAAACGCATAAATAATCTATATTATATACCAGAGTTTCTCGCTTCCGTATGGGTGGTAACAATAAATTTGTCTATTTTCATATAGGTATTTTAGACATCTACTTGCCATAAGTGCAAGTGCTTGAGTGCGATATGGTCTACCATTTATATTTCTACCATAAAGTATTGCCCCTATCTCACTGCTTTTATATCTTCTGGATTTAGTTAATAATGGTAAAATATTTCTTTGGCACATAATATAATCCTTTTAATGATATGTAGCATAACGTTTGAGTTGAGAAACAAGGTAATTTAACGTCTTATATATTCGAATTTATATATCTTTATGGATACATAAAAGCTCGATGTTTTCGCGTCTATTACCTTGTTTCTTTCTCCAACGCTTTGTTAGTCTTTGAACTACTAGAAAAGCTCATCTGTTGTATTGCTACCATTTTGTTTTTTAATAATATAGTAACAAGTAGTCATTATTAAATTTCTTCCATATCTTGAATATTCTTCATCTGTAAATCCTAATGGCTTATGAGAACCATCACTAACAAGTCTATATATTGATGATAATGCTTTTTCTTCATTGTCTGTAATAAATTCATTGGCTTTTAATATATTTAATGATCTTCCCCAACTTTCATTTGTTCCAGTTTCATTTTCAACTTTACTTCTTACTATAGTTTCAATGGCAATTCTTGACTTTGATAAACAACTATTATAGTCAGGAGTTGCATTTTTAAATGCTTTTTCTGATTCTTTAATCAATTCTATGATTTCATCTTTTTTAGATAAAGATGATTGATTAATCTCTGCTATTAAATCATCTTCCATTGCTATTATTCCATCAACACTTGGTTCAATGGAACTAACAGTATTGTTGTCATTTATTTTATAACCATCTAACAATAGACATTTTTCAAAATCATCCCATCTTTCTTCAAATATATATTTTGGGCTAATTCTACTTCTTAATTCTCTTTTTGTTGATACTATTTCTTGAATCAATGAGATGATATTTTCTGTGGTTAATACATCTTTTATATGAGTAATATTAAAACAATCACATGATAGTGAATGCTTTTCAAAAAGTATATTTATTTGTGAGTAATCAAATTTATCTAATAATTGAGATAATGATATCTTTGTTCTTAAATTTAAAATCATATATATATTCCTTTTTTTTAATAGCTTAGACTAACTATTTATTAAACATACATTATATACATTAAGTACTTAAATACCTTAATAAATATACACACAAAAAAAGTTTCCTAAAGCCCATAAATAAAGTACTTTTACGAAAAATATAAATTTTTTAAAGATATAATAATCAAATAATTTATTTTAAATGTATGTTTTATCACTGTATACAGTTGTTAATCATACATTGTGTATGTTAATAAGACAAAATCGTGATAAAACTGCATTTAGCAATCTAGTATTAGATTAAATTAACATATAAACCTAAACTATTTTATCCTTAATAGTATCATGAGCGACAGCAGGTTTACCCGTCCATACTTTAAATATATCACAAGCTACTTTAGCACCTTCTCCATTTGCTATAGCAAACATAGTTTTTGCTCCACTTGCTAGTCCTGCTACATATAGTCCATCTTCTATAAGATTGTTGTCATTTTTTAGGCAGATTTTATTTGGTTTCATGATATCGTTGTGTGGAAGTACTTCTATATTTTCATACTCTATATTAAATGCATGCATACCAGTAGATAGCACTACTATTTTTGCTTCATAAACATTAAGTTCAGAGATAACTTTATATCCGTTTTCAGTTTTTTCAATCTTTGTAATTGTGTCATCTTCTAAAGAACAGTTTTTGAAGTTCTTTAGTTGTTTTTCCATATTTGATAATAGTTCATCTCCTCCAATACCAAAGCTTACTCCTGCAAGATTAAAAAAACTTGCATTTAAAATATCACTTTTTCCATTGTCAAGCATCATATATTTTTTATCTTTTGCCCAAGGAAATTTATCTTCTACAGAAACCAAAGTCAAAGCACAGCCGTATCCAGCTGCTCCACCACCTATTATAAGTACATCATACATCTTTTATCTCCTTTTAGTGTTTTGAAAATGTAGCTAATAGTAAAAATACTCCAAGTATCAAAACTAAACTAGCCCCTACCATCTCTAGCATATAACCTTTTTTATCCAAAAAGCCACCCGCTTTTTTATTTAGCGCAATTGATAAAATACCAGCAAGAGATATAGTTAGTCCCATCCCAATACTCATAGCAATAGCAGCTAAGATTCCTAATACAAATTGTTTTAAAACTATACAAAAAAGTACTATAGTCATAACCCCAGGACAAGGAACAATACCTGCACTAAATGCAACAGCAAGTTCACTTTTACTTGACTTTTTAATTTCTAATTCTTTTGCTCGTCTACTTTTATAGGCTTCATAAAATAAATAAAGTCCTACAAGTATAATCATCACTGCACTTATTTGCATAGCTACAGAAGAAAGTTCATGGAAGTTTCTTCTAAACATAGTTTTAAGAACAAAGTATATTCCAAATGTAAAAATAATAGCAGATAGAGCATGAGTAACAGATATCATATAGCCCATTTTGAAAGCTTTTTTATAGTTACTTTTGTTAGAGGTAAAATAAAATGCTACTAGTGCTTTACCATGTCCAGGACCAGCCGCATGAATCAATCCATACAAAAATGCGATACCAATAATAAGTAGAGAAACTGATAGGTTATTTTCATCGTTTAGACTTCTTATTGTAGTTGATATATAACTATTTAGTTCATATTGCCATACAACAATTTGCTTGATAAATTGACTATACAATGATATTAAAAAATCCATTATTTTATCTCCAATCTATAACCAAAGTAAAAGTCATTGTCAAGTTCACTTACTTTTGCTTTAGCACCAGTGATTTTTGGAAATTCATCTTTTAAAACCATAGCTACAAAAAAATCACTATCTCCAAAATCAAATTTTAAATCTTTGATATTGTATTGTTTTTTTATATCAAAACTATAACAAACTCTATTGTTTTCTATAGTTGTTTGAAAGTTTATAGGCTTTGGAAATACTTGTGTTTTGTCTTTTATCTTTATATCTGTATAAAAGTTATAATCAACTAGAGTACTAAAAAAGTTTTCATATGCATATTTGTTTTCTTGTTTATTTATTTTTCCATCACCATTTTGGTCAAATTCTATAATTAAAACTGATGATGTCATCTCATCTAACATCCACTTAAAATGTATACTTTGTGTTTTATTATCTTTTACTGTAATTGTAGGGAAAACTTCTATAAATGTATGAGGATGAGCAAAGGCACTTGATATTATAAATATCAAACTAAAAAAATATCTTATCACTTATTTATCTTTGGTAGACTTATCGTAAACTGTGCACCAGAATAATCTTTATCATTGTATGTATAGTTCACATTTTCTATGAAAAATGATCCCTCTAAACTTTCATTTACTATTTTTCTTGACATATATAGTCCCAATCCTGTTCCTTGTTGTTTATGTTTTGTTGTAAAGTATGGTTCAAATATTTTGCATTTTATATCTTCACTTACGCCTTTTGCATTATCTGTTACAGTTATGATAATATTTTCTTTATTTTCATAACATTTTACAAAAATATATTTTTTATCTTTTACTTCTGCATTGATGATAGCTTCTCTTGCATTATTTAGTAAATTTATAATTACTTGAACTAATTCATTTTTGTGATTGTATATATTTATATCTATAAATTCCTCAACAATCTCAATTTCAGAGTTTTGAAAACCTGCTTCCAATAATTCAAGATTTATTTTCATAATCTCTTCCATATTAAAATACTCTTTATCTTTGTTTGGCTTATAAAAGTTTCTAAAATCTTCTATAACATTAGATAAATAATCTGTATGTTTTAGTATACTTTGGGTGAAATGCTCAAATTTTGTGTCATTTAACTTTCCAATCTCTTTTTGCATCTGCATACCACTTGCGGCTACACTTATTGCGTTTAGTGGCTGTCTCCATTGATGTGCAATATTTCCTAACATCTCACCCATAGCTGCCATTTTTGATTGGTTCATTAAAATTTTTTCATTTTTTCTAAGTTCAAACTCTTTTTGCTTTACTGTATCTGTTTGGTATTTTAATTTTAATAGATTTTTTATACGTGCCATTAATTCTATATCATTTATAAATGGTTTTCTAGTATAGTCATTTGCACCTGCTTCTTCTAGACCTATTTTGAGAGTATTTATATCATCATTTGCAGTTGCTAATAAAATCATAACATCTTTCATACAAAGGTCTTCTCTAATATATTTACAAGCTGTTATCCCATCAATATCTGGCATCATAATATCTAGTATTATTAAATCAACATTGTGTTCTTTTATATACTGAATCCCATCTTTAGCATTAAGTACAGTATGAATACTAGTAAACCCCTCATCTTCTAAAATATCTTCAATAAGGATAATATTATCCTCTAAATCATCAATAATGAGAATATTTAAATCATATATAGCATTATCCATTTGTTACCTTTTTAAAGTTTAGCTCAATCAAATCTATAAGTATATCTTCGTCTTCTATTGGCTTTGATAAATAGTCACTAAAACCTTGTTTTAAAAATAACTCTTTATCTCCCATCATTGCATGTGCAGTTAATGCAATAACAGGGATATTAGATATTTCATCATTTTGTCGTATCAATTTTATAACTTCACTTCCATCCATAATAGGTAAAGAAATATCTAAAAGCACTAAATCAGGTTTATCACTTAGTACTTTTTCAAAACCCATTTTACCATCAGTTGCAAAAATGAGTTCATAAACATCTTCTAAAAAAACCTCAATCAAATCAAGATTATCTGCGTTGTCTTCAACTACTAGAATAGTTTTTTTCATATTGTAAATCCTTTAAACCTTTTCTAAAGCTTTTCTAACAGCTTCTTCTACATCACTACCTTTTTTAATCAAAGGTATATTTTTCTTATTTAAAATATCTAAATCATCTTTAGTAAAGTCTTTTGCACTTACAACGATTATATTTAGGTCTTTATACTTATCTTGATATTTAATCATATTTAAAAAATCAAATCCGCTAAATTCTGGCATCATAAGATCCAAGAATACTGCATCAGGTTTAAATCCAGCTTCAAGTATATCATATGCTTTTTTACCATTTGATGCTACTTTTATATTTGTTGATATCTCACTTACCATATCTGTCATCATATCTTGAATATCAGGTTCATCATCTACTATTAAAACATTGTTAACTGGAAATGAAAAATTCTTCTTAATGACATTAGATAAGTCATTTTTAGATATAGGTTTATTTAAACAAGCACGTGCCCCCATACTTGTTGCTTTGTGTTCATTTGAAACATTACTTATAACAACGATTGGAATATCTTTTAACTCTTCATCTTGTTCAATTTGTTTAAGTACTTCCCATCCATTCATAATAGGCATCATAATATCAAGAGTTATCAATGATGGTTTTAGTAGTTTTGCTTTTTTTATACCATCTTCTCCATTAGAAGCTGTGTATATTGTTACATTTTCATATTCTGTTAAATAGTCTTCAATTAAATCTCGGCTATCTTGAGTATCATCAATAACTAATATACTTTTCATTTGTGTTTTTTGTATTGATGCTAGAGGTTGATTGTCTACAATTATATTTTGTTCTGTTGTTTTTGTATAGTTATTTGGTAGTTCTATACTAAATATTGAACCAACATCAACTTCAGATTCTACTATGATATTTCCACCCAGTAATTCAACCATATTTTTAGAAATAGCAAGTCCTAGTCCTGTACCTCCAAATTTTCTAGTGGTACTTCCATCAGCTTGTCTAAAAGCTTCAAAAATTAAGGCTAATTTTTCTTTAGGGATACCTATCCCATTATCTTTTACACAAATATATAGTTTACTATTATCTCTATGTAAATAAACAACAACACTTCCTTTGTGTTCTGGTACAAATTTTAGCGCATTTCCTATAATATTTACTATAACTTGTCTTAGCTTATTATCATCAATCTCAATCATCAATGTCTCATCTTTTGTATGATTCTCAAAAGTAAGTGAGATGTGTTTTGATGCAGCTTGACCTTGTAGCATCTCTGCTGTTGTTTTTGTGAATTGAACAAGATCAATATTTTTTGGATCAAGTTCAATTTTTCCTGCTTCTATTTTTGATAAATCTAAAATATCGTTGATAAGCCCTAAAAGATGTTTTCCATTGTTGTTTATTTTTGCTACTTGGTCAACTTGTTTTTCATCAAGATTTGCTTTTTTATTTTTTACTAATATACTTGAGAAACCAATTACTGAATTTAAAGGTGTTCGTAGCTCATGTGACATATTTGCTAAAAATTCGCTTTTCATTTTATCTGATTCTTGTAGTTCTAGATTTGCTTGTTCTAGTACTAATGATTGGTGTTGGATGTAGTTATAGCTAATCGCATTGTTTAGTGAACCAATAAGTGCATGAATATAACCTTGAAGATAAACTTTATCTATTTTCTTCGCACTTGCTAATACAACAACCCCAAGTGGCTTATCTTGAAATACTAAAGGAAATGAATAAAAATTGTTCAAATCAATTTTAGCAAAACCTATATCTACAGGTTTTAAAACATTGTTTCCTATATCTTCTATATCTATAATTTTGTTTTGTTTTAAACTTTCCATAATAAGAGGACTTGATGTGATAAATTCTTCATTTATCTCTAAAGTATGCTTATCAATTGCCATAGAAGATAAAACTTTTAAAGTGTTTTTTTCATACACCATAAAGAACCCAAGTAGTGCCCCAGATATATCAAAGATATTGTTTAATGTTTTATTTGCTAAGTATGCAACATCTACAGAGTTTAAGTTTGATAAAAAGTCACTAAAGTTACTTAATCGAACTTTTTCATCTTCTAACACCTTATATGATAATTGAAGATTTTCATTTACTTTTTCTAATTCACTTGTTTTATCTTTGATAATATTTTCAAGATTTTCTTTATATAAAGCCAATTCATCTGTTTTTGACTTGATTATTTCAATCATCTCATTAAAATCAAACTTCATATTTTCTAGCATAACATTATCTGCAAAACATTTTATCTCTTGAACTAGATGTATATCATTTTTTGCATTTTTTACAGCTTTTGATACCTCTTTGATAACTCTTTCATCACATCTAAAACATGCTTCTAGTAATTTGATATTTTTATTTATATTATCAGCTATAGAGCCTATCTCGTCATTTGAATCAATATTTATCTCATGAACTTGTCTATTTCTGTAAATTACAAATAAAATAAAATCTTCAATACCCTTAGAAAGATCATTTAATGATCCAATAAAACTATTTGTAATTGATTTAAACCAAATAATTATTGTGATGAATAATAGAATAATTGAAACCAAAGTAAATATAAATATGTTGTTAAATTTTGCTTGATTTTTTGATATAAGTAGATGAAGTTTTTCTTCATCTATGTTGTATAGTTTGATAAGTTCATTGATTCTTTCTGTTGATACTTTCCACCATTTTTGTTCATTAACATTAATATGTTTTTCACCTAAATGTTTTAAAATCACATTTGTAAAATATTTGTATTCTTTTATATTTGAAAATATATCTTGGTCTTTGATTGCAGTAAAACTTTTATAAATATTTAAATTCTCAATTTGTCTTATATGTACAAAACTAAAATTTTGGAACTGTTCTATAGTGAGTTCTTTTCCTGAAAAGATTCCATTTAATATTGCTCTTTCTTGACCCGCATTTTCAATTGTCATTAAAATCTTTGCATTTACATGTGCCATTTGTGATATTTGTTTATCTTTGCTTACTAGTATCACTTTATTTTGTATATTTAATAAGTTTGAAATAATATTAGTATAAAAGTTAAAAGTTTCTTCGCTATCTATATTTAGATTATTTATATTTCTTCGAATAGCTTTTACCCTATCTATACTATTTAAAATATTTTTATCTATATCTTGATTGTTTTGAAATAGTTTTATATATTTATCTGATTCATCTCGTTGCTTAATTAAAGCAAGTTTTGTTTTTTCACTTTGCCCTTTTGTATAACCAACACTTAATCCTCTTTCTCTTTGAAGATTAAAAACCAATTTTGACGCATCTGAACTTAACTTCATAAGTGAAGCAATATTATTTGTATTGTTTAGATTACTTTTACTAACATAAAGAGTATTTCCTGCAAATGCCAAAAATGCTAAAGCTGGAAGTGCAATCAGTAAAAATAGTTTTGTTTTAATTGTTGTGTTTTTTTTCATTTTATTCACTCAAGCTTATATAAATTTTTTCAGCTGCTAATATTTCATCTTGAGTAGCTTGTCGTCTTCTACTTCTATATCCTGGTTTACCATTTTCTAAAACAATAGGAAATACAATGGCATGAACCCAATAGTATCTACCATCCTTTTTTTTATTTTTAACAAATCCATCCCACCACTGGCCTTTTTGAATAGTATCCCACAAATCAAAAAATGCTGCTTTTGGAACATCTGGATGTCTTATTAGGTTATGAGGTTTCCCTATCAATGATTCTACCGACCAACCACATATTTTAGAAAAGTAATCGTTGGCATAAGTTATAATACCTTTTTCATCCGTTTCTGAAACAAATAGATAATCTATTGGTAACTCTTCTTCTTTTGTATATATCATTTATCTTCCCCTAAATATAGATTTGTTTCTACCTGTTTTTTTTGCTTCATATAAGGCAATGTCCGATTGTTTTAGTAATTCATCTAAGCTATTGATATCGTCATTTACTTGTTCTATACCTAAACTTATCGTAAATTTTATCACTTTATTATCCTCAGTAATAACCTCAAGTGCTTCAACATCTTTTCTGATTGTTTCAATTCTTTGTATAACTTTATCTTTTGAGTCTACCTCACATAATATAGCAAACTCTTCACCACCTAATCGTCCAAATACACTACCCTCACAAATCAAACCATCAATTGTATTTGCAACTAGAATAATAACTTCATCTCCTATTGGATGACCATAGATATCATTGATCGCTTTGAATTTATCAATATCGATCATAATTGCATACAAGTTTTCATTTGAAGAATCAAATTTTTTCTCAGACAATTCAAAAAATTTCCTTCTATTATAAATCCCTGTCATTGGGTCGTGTGATGCGATAAATTCAAGATGATTAATCAATGATTTTATTTTTAGCTCTTTTTTAACCCGAGCTAACAACTCCTCTTCTTGGAATGGCTTAGAAACATAATCACTCGCTCCTAAATTAAAACCTCTTACGACATCTTCACTATCCGTTTTCGCCGTGATAAATATCACAGGAATATCGCTTGTTTTTTCATTTTCTTTTAGTCTTTTACATACTTCAAAGCCATCAGTATCTGGCATCATAATATCAAGCAAAATAAGATCAAAACTTGAATCTTTGTCTAAAATATCAAAAACTTCTGTTGCATTTATTGCTTGAGCAAATTCGACCTTATACGGACAGTCAGAATAATTAAACTCATCATCAAGTAGGTCTTCTAATAAGTCTAGATTATCTTGAATATCATCAACTAAAAGTATTTTGTTTGTCATTATAATAAACTCCACGGATATATTTTAGATAATATTTTACCTAAATTTGACTTCTTAATATATTATATTGGTGCAATTTTACTAGAGTGACTTGAGTTAATATATCTCTGTAGATTTACTTTATAATTAACTTAATCATAGTATAATAAAATAATAATTTTTAAGGGTTTATTTTGCAAAATATTTTAAAATTTTTACTTCTATTTTTTGTAACAATAGTTTATGCAGATGTGAATAGTAGCTTTGACAATACCAATAATATCAATCTTTCATTAAAACAAAAAAAATGGCTCAAAAACCATCCTGTGATAAAGCTTGGAAAAGTTTCTGTATTTGAACCTTTATTTACAGATTCAAATAGTGGAATTATTCCAGATTTATATGAAATAGTTGCAAAACGTTTGGATGTAAAATTTGAATATATATCAACTCCAAATATGATCTCATCATTGACAAAATTACAAGAGAAAAACCTAGATGCAATACCTGCTTTAAATGGAAAATTAGCGTCTCACAAGGGTCTTGTAACTGTTGATTCACCCTTTGATCTTTTTA
>Ga0193956_1000913_pt1 | contig 12413 bp, 10 predicted proteins | sample BB_7_MG_FD_140358 | JGI IMG/M metagenome (GOLD analysis project Ga0193956, IMG submission 140358) | Microbial mat bacterial communities from the Broadkill River, Lewes, Delaware, United States - BB_7_MG | ecosystem: Environmental > Aquatic > Freshwater > River > Microbial mats | place: USA...
AATAGCCACTTTTGGATATCTATTTTTAGCTTCATCTATCAACTCTTTGATATCACCATTTTCAACTTCGTCTACTATTACCGTGATACCATTTATCTCATCTGCTACTAACTCTTTTTTACTGCTACTAAGAGCTGTTTGCAGATCACTCTTGAGCGTTTTTACTTGCTCTTTTAGTTTGTTGATGCCTGCTATTGGATTTTGGTTTTTAAGTTCAGCCTTAATCTCTGTCAAAGAGCTTCTCAGTGCATTCACTTCCTCTATAGCGGCTTCTCCACAGATAGCTTCTATCCTTCTCACTCCAGCACTTACGCCCGACTCTTTACTAATCATAAAAAGACCTATCTGGGCAGCTTGTGTGATATGCGTACCTCCACATAGCTCTACAGAGTCATCTCCGAAGCTTACCACACGCACTTCATCACCATACTTCTCACCAAAGAGAGCGATAGCACCTGAATTTTTCGCTTCCTCTATACTCATTACTTCTGTCTTACCAGCAATATCACGACTAATGCGATCGTTTACCCATGCTTCTACTTTCTCTATCTCCTCTCTACTCATAGCCTGAGGATGAGAAAAGTCAAATCGAAGCTTCCTAGCATCATTGAGTGATCCTGCCTGAGCAATATGATCACCAAGTATATCACGCAATGCAGCGTGTAGCAGGTGTGTAGCTGAGTGGTGTTTGGCTATCTCTGCTCGACTTCTATCTACAGTAGCTTCTACTTCATCACCTACTGCTAACATACCATCAACTTGAGAGAGATTCATATCCAAAAACTTCTGAGTATCGAGCACGCTAGTTTCACTGTTGATAGTTCCACTATCTCCACTCTGTCCACCTGACTCTGCATAGAAAGGTGTCCTATCCAAAAGTACCCAACCTTTGCCATGGAGAGTATCTACTTGATGAAAGTCACTGTCTAGAAGTGCCAATACTTTGGATCTACTACTTGTCGTATCATATCCTACAAACTTGTTGATCCCAAAACTCTCTTTTAGTGTTTTAAAGTCACCTGTTGTAGTAGCATCACCTGTACCTTTCCAAGCGGCTTTTGATTGAGCTTTTTGGGCTTGCATCTTGGCATCAAAGCCCTCAATATCAAGTTTGATATTTTTCTCTCGAAGCATATCTTCTGTGAGGTCAAGTGGAAAACCATAAGTATCATAGAGTTTAAATGCAACTTTTCCATCAAAGATATCTGTAGTATTCTCTAACTCTTCGTTAAAGAGTTTGATACCAGCATCAATAGTATCAAAAAATCGCTCCTCTTCCATCTTCATAGAGGTTTTGATACTCTCTGCTTTACTTACTAAATAGTCATATTGTTCACCCATTACAGCAACTAATGTATCAACAAGTTTATACATAAAAGGTTCACGCAGACCAATTAGATACCCATGACGGATAGCTCTACGCATAATTCTTCGTAGGACATAGCCACGCCCCTCTTTATCGAAATTTACACCCTGAGCTAGGAGAAATGAACAAGAGCGAAGGTGGTCAGCTATAACACGATAACTAGCACTATTGTCAGCCTCATAGCTATATGGTGTACCTACAAGCTCAGCTATTTTGTCTAAAAATGGCATAAAGAGTGATGAGTGATAGTTGTTGCGTTTACCCTCTTTGATAGCGACCACTCTCTCTAGGCCCATACCTGTATCTATACTAGGTTTTGGGAGTGGGTTTAGCGTACCTGATGTATCTCTCTCATATTGCATAAATACAAGGTTCCAAATCTCTAAAAATCTATCACCCTCTCCACCCATTTTGTCTTCAGGTGAATTAAAATGCTCTGCACCTTGGTCATAAAATATCTCACTACAAGGACCACAAGGACCTGTATCTCCCATCTGCCAAAAGTTATCTGCATCTCCAAAACGGACAATACGATCTGCAGATATATGTTGTTGCCACATTTGGTGAGCTTCATCATCACTATCATGAACTGTTACCCATAGTTTATCTACAGGAAGGTTCAGATACTTTTCATCTGTGATAAACTCCCAAGCATACGCTATAGCATCCTCTTTGAAGTAGTCAGCAAAAGAGAAGTTACCTAACATCTCAAAAAGTGTATGGTGTCGTGCTGTATAGCCTACATTATCTAGGTCATTGTGCTTTCCTCCTGCTCTGAGACAAGTTTGACTAGAGGTTGCACGAGGAGTCTCTGGAATAGGGGCTTCGCCTGTAAAGATATTTTTGAACTGTACCATCCCAGCATTGGTAAACATCAGTGTTGCATCATCTGGTACAAGTGCAGAGCTAGGTATGAGTGCATGCCCTTTGCTCTGAAAAAAATCTAAAAAGGATTGTCTAATATCCATAAAAATACCCTCAATTTAAAATTGAAGTATTTTAGCGAAAATGTGGTTAGGTGTGATTAAAAGTCACAAAATTAGAGAATATCATATAAAAATAGGGTAGAATAATAAAAATATTATCATAATAAAGGATAAAAGAATGAAAGTACTATTAATAAAAGATGTAAAAACTTTAGGTAAAAGTGGTGAGATTAAAGAGGTAAAAGATGGATATGGACAAAACTTTCTTGTCTCAAAAGGTTTTGCAAAGATAGCAACTCCCGATGTGGTGGCAAACTGGAAAGCAGAACAAGAGAGAATAGCACAAGAACTCAAAGATGATTTGGAAAGACTTACGGAAGAGAAAAAGCGTTTTGAGGATGTTATCATCAAAATAGAAAAACCTCTTGCACCTGTAGGCATCAAAGGTTCCGTTGGAAATGCAGATATATCTAAAGCGATTAAAGAGCAACTTGATATTGATTTAGATAAAAAAAGTATCAATCTCAAAAAAGCTATCAAATCAACAGGTCTTCATGAGGTAGATGCAAAACTAGGGCATGGTATGCATGCAACACTTAAAGTACAAATAGAAGGAGTTTAGTCATGTTTCACGCTACTACGATACTCGCATATAAAGGTAAAGACAAAGCTGTCATAGGTGGTGATGGACAAGTAACTTTTGGAGATACCGTACTCAAAAGTAATGCAACTAAGATAAGAACACTCCATCATGGTGAGATACTTGGAGGGTTTGCTGGGAGTACAGCAGATGCCTTTAATCTCTTCGAAATGTTTGAAGGTATTCTCAATGAAAAAAAAGGTGATCTCTTTCGCTCTGTAATAGAGTTCTCTAAAATATGGAGAAAAGATAAACATCTGCGTCAACTTGAAGCTATGATGATAGTACTTAATAAAGAACATATATTTATACTGAGTGGTACGGGTGATGTAGTTGAACCACAAGATGGTATAATCGCGGCTATCGGTTCTGGCGGTAACTATGCAATATCTGCTGCAAGAGCGTTGGAGAAACATAGTACACTTACAGAAGAGGAGCTAGTCAGAGAGTCTCTCAATATAGCAGGCGATCTCTGTATCTATACAAATAAAAATATAAAAATTCTCGAATTAGTATAAAAGGAAACATTTGGAAAATTTAACACCTAAAGAGATTGTAGAACATCTCGATCAATATGTAATCGGTCAAGGTGATGCAAAAAAGACCATTGCTGTAGCACTTCGTAATAGATATAGAAGAATGCAACTCCCTGAAGAGATACAACAAGATGTGATGCCAAAAAATATATTGATGATAGGTAGTACAGGTATAGGTAAGACAGAGATAGCTAGACGACTCGCAAAAATGATGGAGTTGCCTTTTATCAAAATAGAAGCGAGTAAATATACTGAGGTAGGATTTGTAGGGCGAGATGTAGAGTCTATGATTCGTGACTTGGCTTCTATATCACTGAAACTTGTTCGAGAGAGTGAAAATGCAAAGAATAGTGAAAAAATAGAAGCATATATCGAAAATAAGATTATAGAAAAACTATTGCCACCTCTTCCTACAGGTGTCAGTGAGATGAAAAAAAGTGAATATGAGGCTTCTTTTGCAAGAATGCAACAGAAGTTTGAAAAGGGAGAATTGGATCATCTTATCATTAAAGTTGAACTTCCTGCCCCTTCGTTTGATATGTCTGATAGCGGTTTACCTCCACAAATGGCAAATGTGCAAGAGTCTATCTCAAAAGTATTAGGTGGGATCAACAAAAAAGGCAAAGAGAAAGAGGTTACAGTCAAAGAAGCCAAAAAAATCCTTGCAATGGAAGCGAGTGAAGTACTATTAGATGAAGAGAAGCTCAAAGAGCTAGCAACACAAAGAGTAGAACAGGGTGGTATTATATTTATAGATGAGATTGATAAAGTAGCTGTAGCATCAGGAAGTCAAGGGAGACAAGACCCTAGTAAAGAGGGTGTACAAAGAGACCTACTCCCAATAGTAGAAGGGAGTACAGTACATACAAAGCTAGGTATGATAAATACTGATCATATCCTTTTTATAGCTGCTGGTGCTTTTCATCTGAGTAAACCAAGTGATTTAATACCTGAACTCCAAGGTCGATTTCCTCTTAGAGTAGACCTTGATAGTCTAACTGAAGATATTTTATATCGTATTTTAACAGAGCCAAAAAACTCTCTTATCAAACAGTATAAAGCATTGATAGCTGTTGAAGAAGTTACTTTAGAGTTTTCTGAGGAAGCCCTCCAATCTATTGCACACTTCTCATTTGTTGCTAATGAGAAGACTGAAGATATAGGTGCGAGAAGATTACATACAGTAATGGAGAAGATATTAGAAGAGATTAGTTTCTCAGCAGATGAGCATAGAGGTGAAGAGATAGTTGTAACAAAAGAGCTTGTCAAAGAAAAACTAGGTAAAGTTGTAGAAGACGAAGATACCACGCGTTATATTCTATAATAGAATGAAAGAGAGAAATAATGTTTGAAAATGTTGAAACAAAAGCAGGGTTTGTTGCAGTAGTTGGTCGCCCAAATGCAGGGAAGAGTACACTACTCAATCATCTTGTTGGTGAAAAACTTGCTATGGTTTCCAAAAAAGCACAAGCTACGCGTAAACGAATGAATATTATAGTTATGCACAAAGAGACACAAATTATCTTTGTAGATACACCTGGTATTCACGAAAAGGAGAGACTCTTAAATCAATTTATGTTAGATGAAGCACTTAAAGCTATGGGGGATAGTGATCTGATTATCTTTCTTGCCCCTGCTAGTGATAAGCTAACAGAGTATGAGAAGTTTTTAGCTCTACCTCAATCAAAAAATTTAAAACATATTATTGTTTTAACTAAAATTGATCATGTAAAGCAGGGTGATGTACTAAAGAAACTTGGTGAATATCAAAAGTATCAAGATAGATTTGAAGCTATTATCCCATTTTCTGTAAACAAAAAAGTTGGTAAAAATCAACTTCTAGATGAGATTAGTAAATATCTACCGCAATCACCATTTCTTTATGATACAGAGATACTTACTACGGAAAATATTCGTGATATATACAAAGAACTTATCCGTGAAGCGATATTTGATAATGTGAGTGATGAGATACCTTATGAGAGTGATGTTACGATAGAGAAGATAGAAGAGAGTGAAGAGATGGATCGTATCTTTGCAACCATAGTAGTAGAGAAAGAGACACAAAAAGGTATAATCGTAGGAAATCAAGGAGAGACTATAAAGCGAGTTGGTAAAACTGCTCGAAAGCAAATAGAGTTCTTCTCTGGGAAAAGAATATATCTCAATCTTTTTGTAGCAGTGAAAAAAGGTTGGAGTAAAAACAGAGATGCGTTAGAAGAGTTTGGATATGTTTTTTAAAAAAAGAAGTAAATAATTATCTTAATATTATCACTATCTATTTATAGAGAGTGATAGTAAGAAAGTTTTAATATTAAAGCATATATAATGAGTCACTTAATAAGGGAAGTTTAAAAGATGAGCGTAAAAAAATCAAAGATTAGTAGTATTGTTAGTGTTAATGCTTATACAGACAAATTTTATACTTTAAAAGATCAAAATCTTAAGCCATTGAAAAAATTATCCTACAATGGTGCCAACTATGTCACAGCCTATCTAAGTAATAAAGATATGATTACGACTACTATTGAAGTGAGTCGTAGTATATCTGAGGAAGATATAGAAGATATTATTGAAACAAAAGTATATGAAGAGCTAGGACTTGACCAAGCAAATGAGTATATTATTGACTATATAGAGGGTGAAGTATCGGGAGATGAAAGAGTTTACCATGTCTTTGTTATAGAACCAGAAGTTGTTGAAGAGTTATTCCCATCTATAACAGAAGAGACAAAATATATAGATCTTATTGTACCAGCTCCACTGCTCTTTCAACCACTTTATCACAAAGAGATTCTCCATAGAGAAGAGGGTGTTCACTGTTTTATCTACTTTACACTACAAGATGCTTTTGTTACTTTTTATAAAAATGGAGAATATCTCTATTCTAAATCTATTGATTACTCTTTGGAGAGTATCTATGACAAATACTGTGATCAGATAGGTGAACCAGTTGACCAAAATGAGTTTTTTAAAATATTAGAGGTTGAAGGTCTTAAAACTATCCACGCTGATTATCAACAAAATTTTATGAAACTTTTTGGTGAGATATTTATTACCATTAATGATATTGTTATCTATGTTAAACGAGCCTATGATCTGCCAACCATAGATCAAATGTTTGTAGGAAGTTCTAATGGTCCTATTATCGGACTTGATGAGTATAGTGAAAACTACCTTGGCTTAAAATCTTCAGAGTTAAACTTTGATTTTGACATGGGCAATGATGAATGGTATGTAGATCAATTCCAATACTTAATGGCATTAGTATCTCTAGAGTATCTAGAAGATGAAGAGAGTACAGTAAATCTTACTCTATTTACTCGTCCACCTGAATTCTATAAGAGAACAAGTGGTCAATTTATCATCTCTATTGTAGCAGCTACAATGTTAGGGATATCCTATCCGCTCTATTTCTTGTTAGGCTCTTATACAAATGATGCACATAATTTTATATTGCAACAAGAAGAGGCAGAGTTAACAGGAGAAGCCAACAAATATAAAAGTGTTTTAGGTGAAAAGAAGGCTGAAATTAATAAACTAGACGAGAAAATAAAAGGGTTAACATTAGTTTACAAAGGGAAAGAAAAAACCATAACTTCTATTTACAATAAAAAAGTTCATTATAAATTAAAATCTGAACTGTTTTATAAATTTGCTAGTGATATTGAAGCTTTTCAAGTGAATGTAAGTGAGGTAGTAAGTGATAATGATAACTTTACATTTTCACTTTTTAGTAATGATAATAAAAAAATTACGGGCCTAATACAGCATATATCTGAAAAATATTTTGATAAAATTAGTACTATTAATATAGATGATATTACTAAAGATGGAAATACCAGTACTTATAAAGGTATCTTAAAGGTTGATTTAAAATGAAACAGATTGCCAATAAACTCGAAGAGTTGGATAAATATTTTCTAACAAAGAGTGAAAATGAGAAGTGGGGTATGATTATAGTAGTTGCAGGGTTAATTACCTTTATAGCCTATAGTTATTTTTTACCTTATGCAGAAGATTTGCTAAAAAAGAGTGAACAGACCAAGAGTCGTTTAGAAAAAAATATAAAAACACAGCAGACCTATCTACAATCCATTACTAAAGGTGGTGATAGAGACTACTATGTTAAGAAGTTTGATGCAGACATACATAATAAAAATAATAAAATAGTAAGATTAAATGATACAATATTATATATTGATGAAAACTTATTAAAACTCTCTGATATGTTATTTAATCAAAAAAGTTGGGCAACTTTTTTGAACTCTATCACTGTTATTGCTGAGAATCAAAAGGTTAACCTTAAGTATATAAAAAATAAGTATGTTGATAGTAATGGTAGTTTTGGGTATGTTTTAGAGATTGAACTAGGGTGTGATGGAGAGTTTAAAAATCTTGTTCAATTTATGAATGAGTTAGAACAAAATACACTAGTAACTGATATTTATAGTAGTTCTTATGTCAAGACTGAAGATGGTATCTCAACAGATATTAAAGTGTCAGTATGGGGGATTAATCACTAATGAAAAAGATTATAATTATAATTGGAATCATCACAAGCTATGCTTTTGCAGAGATAACTCTCAAAGAGATTGATGCAATGATTGATAAAATTAAAAAACCTAGAGATGGTATTCTTCTAGAAGCTCTCTCTCAAACACCTGATCCTTTTAAAAAATTGATTAAAGACACAAATAGTACTCAATCAATTATTAAAAAGAAACAACAAGATTTTTCTCTCAATGCAATTATGAATAAAAAAGCATTTGTCAATGGAAAATGGTATAGTAAAGATGAAATAATTTCAGACTACAAGCTTGTATTTATAGGAAGTAAGGGAGTCGTTTTAAGTAGAGAGAGAGATATAATTAAACTTTTTTTACAAAAGAACAAACATAATGTTATTAAGACAAAAGGAGATAAATAGATGAGTATAAATAAGAAAATGAGTAAATTTTTTTTACTGTTTTTAATTACGATAGTAGTACCAATAGTAACAATTGCAGGTAGCTGTTCATCAAAGCTTTTTAGTGTTACTATTGATAGTAAGCTAAGTATAGGTGATGCAATAGAAAATTTAGCAGATACATGTAGTTTAACAGTTACTGTTAAAGATGAATGGGCAAGAAAACGATTAGATAAGAAACTCTATTTTGTTAAGTTGAAAAACTCTTCTTTAAAAGGTTTTTTAAACACAGTTCTTAGTGAAAACGATTTGAATTATCAGTTAAAAGGGAATAAATTATCCATATCTTATCTTCTTACAGAGACTTTTAGAGTTCATTATATATCTGGAAGTAGAACAGGAGTAAGTAGTGCAAATGTTACCATAGCAAACTCTGGGAAAAGTGGTGCTTCTACAAGTGACGCTGGAAGCGGATCAAAAACTGGTATTGAGATAACAAGTAATGATGAATTTAAGTTTTGGAAAACTGTAGAGAGTGAAGTACAGAGAATTTTGATAGGAGCAGCAGATGGAAGTACTCATTATACAAAAAAAGGTGAAACTTGGGAAGGTCCAGATGGTAAAATTTGGGAGTATAACCCTCTAGCACCTATAGTAAATTCAGATGCTGGTATGATTACTGTTACTGGAACAAATAGACAATTAGCTAGAGTTAAAAGATATGTAAATACATTAAAGCAACAGATAAAAAAACAGGTTTTGATTGATGTAAGAATCATCACTGTTACATTTGATGATAGTACTACTACAGGAGTAGACTGGAGTCAACTCTATAATTTACAAAATGTTGCAATTAATACAATGGCTATGACTAATAAAGGCATCACTAAGTATACTAGTTCTACAGAAACGGGTATAGGAGAATTTACTTGGGGCACTGGAACTAATAGCAATGCTTCCCTTATAGAAGCAAAAGGTACAGTAGAAGTACAAGATGTAATTAAATTTCTTAGTACGCAAGGTGATGTAAAAGCTGTTTCAAGTCCTAGAGTTATGACTCTTAATAATCAACCAGCTCTTGTTAGTGTTGGTAAAGAGCTGTTTTATAAAATCACATCATCAAGTACAGCAAGTAGTGGGGGTGGTTCTGTTGCAGCAGAGGGAGAGACTGTTGATTCAGTTTTTGCTGGTGTCCTTTTAGACATTACACCAGAAATCAATTCAAATGGAATGGTGACTCTTAAGATAAATCCATCTATAACAGATACTTTAGAACCAGTCAGTACTGGTGGTGCTACAAGAACAATCCCACCTGACTTAATTAGAAGACAAATTGCTTCGGTTATAAAAGTTAAAGATGGTCATCATGCAATCTTAGGAGGATTAATTACAACACAATCTGGGGTACAAAGTAATAAAGTTCCACTTCTAGGAGATATACCACTTATTGGTAATGCATTTAAAAAAGATGAGAAAATTGAATCTGTTGTAGAGTTAGTATTGATTATTACTCCACATATTGTCAAGAATGGTAAAGATGTATCATTAAGAGAATTGGGATATAAAAAAGTAAATGGAAAGTAGATATAATTCTGCCAAGAATGTATTCATCGACTCTATAGAGATTGATGACTACATTGCTCTTGACTCTTCAGTAGCCTCCTATAAGCAGTTACTTCATAGTATAGAAAAACCCCTTAAGATGATTTTGGTTTTTGGACGCCCTGGAACAGGTAAAAGTATACTTTTAAACTATCTTTATGAGAATTTAAAATACCAAAAAGACATTCACTATTTTGCAACCCCCACTACTAATGAAAAAGAGTTTTTTCATAAAATATTTAAAGTAATTACAAAAAAAGATCTTCCATCCAATACTCGTGTAAATTTTTCAACTTTAGTTGATTACTGTAGAGATATTCATGGGAAAAGAGAGATAATAATTTTATTAGATGAAGCACAAATGTATTCTCCTGAAATGATGGAGAGGATTCGTCTTCTATCAGATACCCGTTCTGTAAAGTTTATTATTGCTCTTCACAAAACTGATAAAGAAGATCTTATAGCAGAAGAGCATTTTCAATCGAGGATATGGGAAGTTGTAGAGTTAAATAATGGGACACTTGAGGATATCAAAAACTACATACATAAAAAACTTTTGAAAAAAAATATATTTGAAATAGCAAATGCAATAAAAAACAATCACATTTCACTTATATATAAATTTACAAAAGGGAACTATAGAGAGACAAATAAACTACTCTTTACTGTATTTGAAATTTGTGAATATTATGATAACAGAGATAAAGACTCTAAGAATGAGAATATTTTTTCAAAAAAAATTATTGAAATGGCATCAATTAAATTAGGATTTATTAATGTATGATGTAGAAGCTTTAGAGAAAGAGTGGAAGAGATACAGAAGAAAGAAACTATTACCTTGGCTAGGTATAATAATATTTACTTTATTATTAATTGTTTATATAAGCAATAGAGAGAAAATTTCAGAAAAAATTGCACTCTATTTTAATGAGAAGAATAAAGAGTATTTAGTTAGCAAAGAGAAGAATGAGACTGTTATAAAAGATAATCAAAATTCAAAAAATCCTCAAGTAACTGTTAATCTAATAAATGAGAATAATAGTTCAAATAGTACAAGAAAAAGCTATAAACCTATGAAGATAGAACTCTCAGAGGATCCAAATGCACCTAAAGAGCATGAGAGAAAATATTTAGAGATAATTGTAACAGATAAGATGCATATAAATAAAAAAAGCAATGATGAGTTAGAGACTTTAGAAGTGGTTGAAAAACGCTATAATCAAGAGAATAACTATGAAGATGCTCTCTATTTGGCACAAGGATATTATAAGCAGGAAGCGTATAAAAAAGCACAAAAATGGGCTTTAATAAGTAATAATCTTAATAATAGTTCTGAAGAGAGTTGGATTATATTTGCAAAATCTAAAGCTAGGTTAGGTGATTATAGAGCGGGTGAGAAGATATTAGAAGCTTATCTCAAAGAGAATAGTTCAACAAAAGTAGAAAAACTGCTTAAAATGATGGAATCAGGAAATTTTTAATATTTCTTTATAATAGAGAAGGAAAGCGATAATGGTTAAACTTATTAAGATAATGCTAGAGGAGAAATTAATCTCCAAAGATGCCATATCTGCACTGGTTCGAAGTAGACCACCTAAAAAAATATCTTTTAGTAATCTAGTACTAGAAAATATGATAGATTTACATACAGTACAAGTCTTTTTAGGAAAAAAAGTTCGAGAGGGAGTGATAACACTAGCTCACCTTGAACAGATTCAAGGGATTGATTTAAATCCAATCTTAGAGATGGTTGCAAAAGAGTTACGGATATCATATATAGACTTGGATGAGAGTGATATAGATATGCACCTTTTTAGTAAAATTCCATATAAGCAGTTATTGAAATATAATGCAATGCCTATTGAAGAGTCAGACTTAAGTATCTTAGTTGCTTTTGAAGATGCACTAGATATGGGAGCCCAAGAAGCACTACAAAGACTTTTTCCTAAAAAGCCTATTAATGTTGGTATTGCAAAACCTTCACAGATTCGTAAACACCTTCAGCAACTTGAAATAACAGAGAGTGTAAAAGGATTAGTTGAAGCAGTCAGAAGTGATCTAACCAAGGGAGGAAGTGAAGAGGTTGCTGAAGAGTCTCCAGCAGTGGTTAAACTAATTGATATTATTCTTCGTTCATCTATTGTAGGTAAAGCTAGTGATATTCATGTAGAAGCAACAGAAAAAAATTGTGTGGTTAGAGATAGAATAGATGGAATGTTAAAACAAACTTTTACATTTGATAAAGATATTTTTGCTCCCCTCTCATCAAGAATGAAGTTGATGTCAAATTTAGATATTGCTGAAAAGAGAAAACCTCAAGATGGAAGATTTTCAGCATTGGTGGCAGGAAAAGAGTTTGACTTCAGGGTTTCTACTTTGCCAACAATGCATGGAGAGTCAATAGTTATGAGGATACTTGATAAATCTAAAGCTA
>Ga0193956_1000917_pt1 | contig 12390 bp, 5 predicted proteins | sample BB_7_MG_FD_140358 | JGI IMG/M metagenome (GOLD analysis project Ga0193956, IMG submission 140358) | Microbial mat bacterial communities from the Broadkill River, Lewes, Delaware, United States - BB_7_MG | ecosystem: Environmental > Aquatic > Freshwater > River > Microbial mats | place: USA...
ATAGTAAGATTGTTATTTATACTCTTAGGAAAGCATATACCCCTTAGGTACTATTGGATTGGAGTTTTTCATTTGAATTGAATATTAAAATTAAAAAGCAGAAAAAGCTCATCATAGGTTTGCCGACCTAGAGCTTAATCCTAGAAGTGTATTGTATCAAGTTTAAAAAAATATTTATATAAAAGATATATATTTTTATAAAAAAATTAAAAAATATACAAAAATACTCATACCTTATACTTATTAATCTTTTAATTCAAAAAGCATTTAAATATAAAAATCCAAATAAAGAGCATATACCCCTTAGGTACTATTGGATTGGAGTTTTTCATTTTAATTGAATGGATTTTAAATATTTATACTAATGTGATTTAAATTTAAAAAAAATAAAAATATTTCATTTGAAACATTTTTTTACTTTTATATTAGGCTATAATTTAAAGCGTAATAAAAGCAGAAAAAGCTCAAATAAGTTTGCCGACTTAGAGCTTGATTTTAGGAGTAATAGTATAATGAGTTTAAGAGAAAAATCTAATAAAACATTTTGGCTACATTTTTATTTCAATGGGAATGGTGATGAATGGCTAGAATATGGCTTACCTACACCATCATATATTCGACATGCAAATTATGGATATTTCATAGCGTGGGAGATAGATGGATTTTTTGGTACAAAGCAAGGTACAGAGTATCTTAATGATATGATAGCAAGAATAATTTTTACCTTTAAAGATTTGAAACCACAAAGATTAGATTATAAACCTACACAAGATAAAAATAGCCACAACTATAACAAAAAATATACATTAGCAGATTTACAAAACTTAAAAAGCTTATCAAAGAAAAGATTTGCTCCTAGAAGAGCAGATAGTTTTAGTGATAATATTTTTTGGTCTATAAAACTTTATACCGAAGATTTGATTAAAGAGTATCAAGAGGGTACACCTGTACCATATTCTCAAATAGAGAGTTTTGCATTTTCAAACTTTCTTAAACAAAAAGACAACTCTACAATAAAAGCAAAATGTAGAAGTGTGTGGAACTGGTATGATAAAAATGGTTGGACAATTTCTAAAAGAATAAAAGTACGCAAAACAAAAACTAATGAAGAGTTAAAAAAAGTACGACAAACAAATGCTTCAATTAACTCTAAAAATATACAAAATAAAACCAGACAACTAGTTATAGATGCGATTACAGGTGAATATCCAAAAGAATACAAAAAAAAATCAGGAGCATGGCATATAAAAATAATCTCTGAATCAATAAAAGTTAATACTAAAACAGTATCGAAATATATCAAAGAGTTGGAAAACAAACTACTTTAAACTAAAACTAAAGTAGGATGCCAAAAAAAGTAGATTGTTTAAATGTAACCATATTTGTATTTAATTCTTTTTAGATGACTCTTGCTCCCTTAAAAGTTTAGCCACACGATTTTTAAAACCATCATTTTCTATTAAAAGAGTTTCGGATTTATCTTCACCTAAAATATCTATTACTGTCTTCTCTTCTAATATACTTTTGGAAAAAATTCCAAAAGATGCCATTTTATTATGACTCTTACCCCATTCATTATCAATAATACTTACAGTAAACAAAGAGTTTTCAACATCTCGTTTATCTATAAATATAATGATTAAATCCATACCTTTATGATTATCAAGATATATATAGTATTGATTTGTATTACGATAGGTTTCTATATTACCTCTTGAAGTAAGATTATCATCTACATATTGTGTTACTTTTCCATATTTATCTATTTCAATAGTCTTGTGCCAAAAATGGCTAGAACTACTTCCATACATATATAAATTCCACTTTCCCAATAAATTGTCAGGAATATTCTTAATATTATTATGCTCTTTTTGCTTATTTAAAAAAGTCTTTAAGTCATAGCTTTTCTCTTTGATTTTATCAAAACTAAGTGATAAGTTTTTAAGCTTATCAGGGTCTTTTGAAATTTTAAAATAGCATTTTCTCTCTTCTGCATTACGATAACCTGCTATTTTTAGTTCTTTATTATATATGAAATCGTAACTAGCCGTTATATTTTGAATCTCCTCTTTAATTGCAATCAAAATATTTATACCACTATCAATCATCTCATTTACAATTTGTTTGAAATAGTCACTAATCTCATAATCTAATGTTACAATCAAAATACGATTAATAGTTAATCCACCTTTTGCAAGACTTATATTAAGTTTTATATCATGTTCATATTCTGTACGGCTTTTTTCATCAAGTAGTGAAGAGTGTCTATTAAATATAGGATATACAATATTACAATAAGCATTTTTTTTATTTTCTTGTAAACTAATTCCTTTCAAAAAAATATTTGTAGCTTTTTCTCGACTTGATACAAAGTATGTTTTATCTTGAGTAACTTTTTTTGACATTTCATTTATAGACAAAAGTGATTGATAAAAAATATCAATATAAATATCATTAAAAATAATATCTTTATAAGTGTCATCAAAAATAGTATTTTTATAAATAGTATTTTTAAAAATAGTATCTTTAAAAAAATGTTTTGATTTCTTGGTAAATATTGATAAATTTTCTATCTTAGTTTGAAGTTTATTGATATATGTCGTTTTGATATTATTGTATGTATCAGAGTGAGACTCATCTGCTATGAGATACTCACTCTCATTTGCACTCATATACAAAATATCTAATTCTGATTCTTCAAGTATCTCTTTTGTCAAAAAATTTTTAGCTGAAATAGGTAGAGATTTATCATAAGATAGACCTAATCGTAATCCATAAAGAATATTATTTGTTGCATATCCTCTATTTAAAACAAAATAAAAACTTAGTTTTTCAAAGTTATTTTCTAAATAAAAATAGTAATTATCTTTAATGATTTCCAAAGTCCCCTTATAATACTTTACATTTATATATATATCTGGTGGATTGAGTTTTATATTATATTTTTTACTAGGTTCTATCTCATCAATAATATCAATGGTCACAAATGTAATCTGTTTAGAGCTAATATCAAAATAGTATATATATTTATAGTCAAAATCAAATTTATTTTTTTGTGATGGTTCATTCCTTATATAATTATTCACTCTTTTTTTAAAATCCTCTACACTCTCTACCATAAAAGAGTCTCTCGTAAAAGATAACTCATCTCCTACTTTTAATTTAGATATAGGATATTGTTCAAAATGAAAGCTTTTAGGCTTCTCTATCCCATGGTCATGCCAATTTGTCATAACTACTCTTCTTCTATTATTATAATAGTCTTTTTTTTTCTCCTCATCGGCTATTATTTCCTCCATAAATAGTTCGGTAAACTCTCTTGGTGGTAAATTTAATTGTTCTTTTAAATATTTTATTTTTTCTTGAAACTCTGTCATTCTTTTAACCCTTTGATTAGTTTGTGTAAAATTGAAATAATTATATACAAATCCTTATTTATTATAAGTATTTTAAAATAAATCTCTTTTGTATTAAATAATTTGATTAAATACAAAATACCTAATATTTTAAAATAAAATATATAAAATACATATTTACACTTGAATAAAATGTATATATTTTGAACAAAATACATAATAAGCACAAAAATACCAACACATTATACTTATTATACCTAATAATATTCACTATCTCTTAATGTTATTTTTATTTTTATTATACTACCATAGCTAAAATCAACATAAAGGAGTAGTGAAATGGTGTTGAAAATAGTAGAGGCATTTAGTAAATGAATTGATTTCATTTACTTTAATTTTACATTAGTTATAAAAGGGAGACATGATGAAACAGATAAAATACATTTTGATAAACTTAAGTTTGTTTATTTTAATAGGTTGTGGAAGCAATACAGTAACTACTGCTACCACTACAGCAAAAGAAGATATAGGAATAAATACAGAGATAACAACGACAACAGAATCAGATATAGGTATAGGACACTATATAGATTCTGCGATAGAGGGAGTCTTTTATCATTGTGGTACACAAAAAGGTACTACAGATAAAGATGGAAGATTTAAATATCAAATGAAACAAAAGTGTAGATTTAGTATCAATGATATTACTCTAAGAGAGGTAAAACCTGAAGAGCTTTTTGATGGAGTACAAATCTTTGAAGATAATGTCACTGTAGCACAATTTTTGCAATCTCTTGATAATGATGCAAATGCAACAAATGGAATAAAGATTACAATCAAAACTATAGAGGTATTAAAATCACACACAATAGTTAAACTACCAAAGCATGAAGATGATCTAAAAGATATAATCAAAAAAATTAGAGTAGATAATAGTGATTATAATGGTTCTTTTATAACTATTATAGAGGTAAATATTCATCTTGAAAAGACTAGAACTAAGATTAAAAAAGATAAAAATAATAACCAAGAGAAGCAAGATATAAAAGACAATGATGATAGTAATATAACTCATACTACTTCTATAGACTCAACCGTTACAGATGAAGAAGTAGTTAGTGAAGTAGTAAATGGTGAGGACGAAGAGAAACAAGATGTAAAGAATAATGATGATGACAAAGTTTACACACTCTCAACGATTACAGATGTAGAAGTATCTAGCAAAGTAAAAGCCGTATCAGATGAACTAAATAAAATCAAAACAGAGCTTGATGGTGTACAAGCTTATGATGGTAACAAGCTCAAACAAGAGTATGATAAAGTAAAAGGTAGATTTAATGATGTACTTAAACTTTTGGATGATGTGTGGCAGACTATAGACAAGAGTAATCTTGATAAGTTAGTATTAAAAAAAGAGATTAATGAGTTCAAAGATAGTGTGAAAAATTTAAAGGATTTAATTGATGGGTATCGAAAGGATGATGATAACTCGGTAGAGGCTATTGATGATATTAAGAGTTTGATTGATGGAGTAATATTACAAACAAACCTACAAATATCTATTACATCAAAACCATTAATAGCAGAGGGATACTATATTGACTCTCCAATAGAGGGTATTGACTATAAGTGTGGTACACAGAGTGGAACTACTGATTCAGAGGGAATGTTTTTATTTGATGTAGGTCAAAATTGTCTCTTTAGTTTTCTTAATATTTCACTTAGATTAGTTGAAGCCAATGAATTATCAGATGGAGTGACTATAATTGAAGATAATCTTGATATTGCACGATATTTACAGTCTCTTGATAATGATGGAGATGCAAATAATGGAATTACAATCACTTCTGCAGTCGTTAAAACATTAGAGGATAATCTATTATATACAATGCCTTTCTCTGATGATGATGTGAAAAAAATTGTTGATATACTACAATCAAGTGGGATAGGTTATGAAGGTAGATTTGTAAGTAAAGAAGAAGCAAGTGAACACCTAGCTAATACAATATATACTGCTCAAGAGTCATCAAATATAGATTACTCTAGTCTTGTTTTTGATAGTATTGAAAGTATAAATCCTGTTGAAAATACAGATACTGAAAATAATTTTTTATCTTTACTCAAAGATGATATTGACTTTATAGATAGAGAAAATAGAAAAGTAGCAAGAGCTTTAAATATCTTAATGGGAAATTATAAAATTAATGATATTGATTTTTCTTCAAATGAAAAAATTATTAATCTTTATAGTAATAGTGAAAAAGATGGTCTAACAAGAGAGGAGTATGAGTATAGATTAAAAATTCTTTCACTACTAGATATGGAAGGTAATGTTTATTCTGAACTATCTGAGATAGGTCACTCTATTATTGAAGAAACTGAACTTGTTCAAAAACAATTTGATCAAGATTTAGCTATTTTACTTTATGAAATTGAAGCTTTTGAAGGGGTTGTCACTGAGCTATTAAAGGATAAAAATAACAAAGATAAATTAATTGATGCAGCAAAATCATTTGCAATTACTACTGCTTCGCATACAGCACAAGCAGGTGTAAGTGAACTTGCAAAATCAGATAATAATAAAGCTCTAATAGCTAATGCCCTTGCTGTAGGACTAATAGAATGTTCTAAAGCCAATAATGATGGAAAAGCTTGTCTTGCAAAAGGAAGTTCTGCTGCCCTAAAGCTCTATATAGAAGCTAAATTTGCTCAAGATTATCCTAACGCATCTAAAATAGCTCAAGATTTAACAGATGTACTGGGAGATGATATTGAAATATTTTTAAAATGTAGAATAACAGATAAAAGAAATACAGTTCTTGGATGTGGAGGAGCTTTGCTTAATACTGCGACTAAATATATCTATAAAGCTACAGGATCAATTCTTGGGTTAATTGATTTAGAAGATAAGATGAAGGAGTTAAATAATATGACACTTGCCTTTGAACTTTTTAGGGCAAATACATACTTTAATGCTTCTGAGTTTAACTCTCAAGATGTTTTAAGTTTTTTTGATACTAATAGTAAGCTTTTAGAGACATTAGAGAGTGAACCAGCTGGAACATTTTTAAAAAATAAAATAGAAAATAGAAATAATATTATTAAAGCTGCTGCAAATTCAAATAAAATAAATTCAATGTATGAGAATATATGGGGTAATAAATCATATGACCAAGATAAAGTAATAGAGTATTATGGTAATTATAGAGAAATATTAAAAAATAATGTAAATGATATAGATAATAAATTTAGTTATCTTCTATCAAATCCAAATCAATATTATAATCAATATTATGATAATCTTATAGATATAAAAATTTCAAGTATTTATCTTAATAGCTTAAATGATAGCTCTACTTCTCCTCGTTTAATTGTATGTTTAGAAGGAAATACTAATAAATACTTATTAATTGAACAAGCAACACTAGCTATTTTTGACAAAAATAAAAATATTGTAACAACACTTAATAATTTTCTTCCTCTAAAGTTCAATATTGATAATAAGAGCTGTAGTCGTTATAATATAGATAGAAACAATATGAAATTTTTAGAAGATACTATATCTATAGGTGGAAAGATAGATTATAAAATCGATAATTCTGATAATAAAATACATAGTGACACAATAGATAGTCAATATAAATTAAATGTTGATATTGGTTTAGTTCCCTCTGCGTCAATTGCATACGATTATGATTTAATTGAAAAACAATTTGATTTATCAGCCGTGGTAAAGAATTCATCTTTATATGGTTCTCCAAATAATTATGTATATGATTGGTTAATAAATGGAGATTCTGTAAATATAGTAGACAATACATCAAATGTAATTTATAAACCAACTGTAAATGCAAAGAGTGAGGTATATGCAGAAGTAAGTATTACTACAAGTAATGGAAATATTATTATTGCTTCTGACTCTATCTTGTTACCTAATGCTGATGTTCTATCTAAAATTGAAGATGATAATACAAACCTTAGCCATCCATTCCAATGTACTACAAATATTAACCCTCTTTATGGAAATAGTTCTAGTTTAGTTACTTGTAAAATAGATAATACAGAGTTAGATTGTACTTTGATAAATTTAGAAAAAAATATGTTTGAGTGTAAAGATATTATTAATGAATATACAAGTTCTATTGGAGATGAAACTTATTCTTGTTTAGTTGCAGGAGATAAAACACTAAACTGTGAAATCAAAAAAGAACCTATAATAACTGGATTTATTCCCGAAACTATAAAAGCAACAGACAATCCTCAAATACTTAAAATAAAAGGATTTAACTTTGGTACAGATTCTGTTGTTAAGTGGAAATGGGGAACTCAAAGTGGAATTATACAAGTAGCTAGTGTAAATGATGATGGTACAGAATTGATTACAAAAGAATTTAAAACAGAAGTTGGTGGGCATGGTACTTGGGAGTTTGTGGTTATAAGCAATAATCTTGAATCTGATGGGAAAGAAATAGAAGCAGAAAAAATTACATCAGATATTATAGTTTCAGGAAATAGATACATCATTGATGATTCTCAACTTCAATCAAATCTATGGAGTAAACCTCTAAATAGAGATCTCGTTACTAGTAAAAATTATGATTATCTCTCTCAAATATATTATGACAATAATAATATTTGGCATGGAGCTTATGATTTTGTTGCACAAGATTCTACTATCACAGGTGTACATGATTCAGTTCATGCTATTGATGATGGTATTGTTGTAGCAAGAAGACAGGATAATGATAATCTTACTGATAATATGTCAATTATTTATATAAAACATAAAACATCTAATGGAAAAGAATTTTTAGGTATTTATGGACATGCATATAGTGAATTAGCTGTGGGGTCAATAGTAAAACAAAATGATATTATTGCTTCTGTTAGACCTAATAGTAAACCTGAACATCTTCATTTTGGTATCACAACAAATATAAATGACTTTCCTACGGCTAATCAAACTTGGGGGGGAATTCATACGGGTATAGTTAATCCTATTGACTTTTTAAATGAACATAAAAATATATATCTTAATAACATTGAAACAGATAAAGAAAGTTATTCTATTGGAAATACTATTGAAATTGATTATAAAATGATGGGAGCAAGTATTGGTGATGAATTAACAGTAACACTTAAAAGAACTTCTACTAAATATACTGGAGAAAATATTAGTTATATTACATTAAATAAAACATATTACTCTGTAGATAAAATGTTTATAACAATTCCTGATACCATGATGGATGGTGATGATTATCATGTCTTTATTAAACATAATAAAAGTGGAACTTGGGCGATGAATGATAAGAATATTAAAATAATTAATTCTGTTACAAGTTATGCTTATGATGATTCATCTACGAGTATGGTTGCTAGTTCTAATACAGATGATTCTATTAAATTTGTAACTATTTACTCTGACCCTTCAAAAGGAAAAGTTATAGAACAACTTACGACAAATAAAGGTATCTACCAAAAAGGTGATGAAATAGTCATATCATATAATCCTATAAATCTTGGCTCATCAAATATGATGAGTGTATCTCTAAAAAGAGATAGTTATACTAATACCAATATAGAGAGTCCAGAGTATGTGAGACTATCAATAAATTCTTCAAATAGTGGTAGATTGGTATTTACAATACCTGACCATACTGCTCTAGGAGATGATTTTAGAATATATGTTAAAGATAATGAGAGTGGTGTATATAGTGTGAGTGATACTATATCTATAGTTGAGAAAAGTATTTTACCATCATCTCTAAACATAGAAGCTTCTATCACAGGAGTAAAAGATTTATTTAGAGGTCAATATATGGAACTAAAGCCTACCATAGCTAAAAACGATATAAGCAAAAATATGGTGATGATAATGACGAGAAAAGTAGATGGTCAAGTCTATAATCTGATGAATCAAACTAATGTTACAAATCCTACTACTGCTTGGTCTAATGGAATTTATGTTACTGCCAAAGATGACCTTGTAGCAGGTGATTATACTATCAGACTTACTATCACTGATGCTAATAACCCTGATAGTGTCAAGATAGTAGAAGAGATGTTTAGAATACATAGTGATACTACCAAACCTAGTGCCAATATAGGAGCGATTGAGTTTTATAACTATGGTATGAGATTCCCTAAAATGGAAGCTTTCGATAATGCTTCTATCAATGATGTGACACTCATACTAAAAAACCTAAGTAAAAACACGCAACAAGAGATTAGAAAATGGAGTGACCATCGTAGTGATACTTGGTCATATTCAGGTACAAGTGTTAGTGGCAATAACCTAGTCATAGGAGATAGTTATAGAGCTGTACTTTTGGTAACTGACTACTATGGAAATGAGAGAGAAAATACTATGGACTTTGTTGTCCCTAACTCTATTAGAGAACCTATAGCACAGATACATGACCTCAAAGAGACTATAGAAAAAGGTAGTAGAGATACTACATCTATTACAGTAGAGGGTGCAGATACAGATTTAGCTACGATGGAATTCAAAGTTGTCAAGAGTGGTGGGACTACTCCTATCCATACAGAGTCATGGACTAATATCACAGGAACCAATCCTAAATATGGTGTTCATATACCTATATTGAATGCTTCTGAAGGAGAGTATATCTGTACACTCACAGTAACTGATAAAATGGGATATAGTACAACTGATAAGCAGTCGTTTACCATAACTCCTGATACTACTATAGATACGATTAAGCCTACAACTTCGGTAAGTGGCATCAATGCAGAGTATATCAGAGATGATATAGTGAGTATAACTATGAGAGCTAATGATAATATACAACTATCCACCGTTACTCTCCAAGTAGCTCCTTCAAACAATATCAACAATAGGGTAGTAAATATGAGTTGGTATCCTACTGGTAGTAGCTTTGCCAAAGGCTATGAACTAGATACCTCTAATCTACTCACAGGTGAATATCAATATTCACTCTTTGCAAAAGATAGTAGTGGTAATGAAGCCTTAGTATCTCATGGTTCATTTAGAGTCAATAGCTCTAGTAGTAATGATACTGAAAAACCAACAGGGTCTGTGAGTGGTGTCTTTGATAATTATCTCAAAGGTAATATAATGTATCTCAAACTAAATGCTTATGATAATGAAGAGGTTGCTAAAATGACACTGCATATAGCCAAAACAAGTGATATTAATACCAAATTAGTAGATGAGAGTTGGAATGTATCTAGTTGGAGTAATACACAAAATTATTCTGTAGATACAAGTTCTTTTGTGGCAGGAGAGTATCAATATACACTCTTTATTGTAGATAAGAGTGATAATCTACAATCATATCATGGTACATTTAATATAAATAGTACAAATGTAGCATCATTAACCACAACGATAGATAGAGTTAGTCCATCAAAAATGACAAAAGGTCAAAAAAATATCACACTCAAAATATATGGTCAAAATATGGATCAAGTAACAAAAGTCTTTATAGCAGGTGTTGCTAATATAGAGTATCATGACATAACTAACTTTTATAAAACTAAAGATTATGTAAGTGTAAATATTTCAGAAGTTTTTGGAAGTGGAAATGGTGTACCTGTGGGTGATAGAATTGTAACCTTACTAACAAATAATGGTAAAGTAGAACAAAATAATATATATATATATGTTGAAGAGTAAATTATATAGTCGTGGTATTTCTACCACGGCATAAAAGAGAAGATATTGGGTACTTGTACATATCAAGATTGCTTCCACATATCCACGCAAAATGCGACATTCATTCTTAAATAAGCTTCAAGAAACTTCTCAAATCCCCAAAACTCTCCTCCCAAACTCTCTCAACTCTCCATCTGGTGTAACATACCTATAGAGTGTAGGTCTCGTAATCCCAAGCTCTTTGCAAAGCTCACTTACGGAGGTATCACGATTTTTCATAGAAGCTTGTGCCAATCTTACTTGAGCTTTAGTGAGTTTAAATTTCCTACCACCTTTTCTGCCTCTTGCTCTTGCTGATTTAAGTCCTGCTATCGTTCTCTCTTTGATTAGTTCTCTCTCAAATTCTGCCAATGCAGCGAATATAGAAAAGACCATCTTTCCTGATGGCGTTGTAGTATCAATATTAACGCCTTGACCAGAAAGCACTTTAAAGCCAATCTTTCTTTGAGTTAAATCATCAACAGTAGAGATAAGATGTTTTAGATTTCGTCCAAGCCTATCGAGTTTCCAAACTACTAAAACATCATCTTCTCTTAGAGCTTTGAGACAACTCTCTAATCCTAACCTATCCTCTTTGACTCCTGATGCTCTGTCAGAGTATATATTCTCCTCTTTCACACCTGCTTTGATAAGTCTATCTAGTTGTAAATCTAAAACTTGACTGCCATCTGATTTTGATACTCTTGCATATCCTATAAACATTGCTAACCCCCTTTGTGTAATTTAAACCATCGTTTGTGATACAAATCTATTTTATATCCAAACATAGTTAAATAGTGTAATATAATTAGTTAATTATTCTAAGTATATCAAAGGTTATATCTAATATGATTAAGAGATATTGGAGAAGATAAAATATGATTTTAGTAAAAAATTATCAATCCTAAATAAAAATCTTATATAGACTTCATCTATTCTACTATTATTCTAAACTATTTGATAGCAAAAATCTTTTTTTTTATTTTTCTGATATAGTTACTTATAAAGAATAGGTACGACAACCAATGTGACCACAAATCAAGGATTAGATAGATGAAAGATAAAGAGTTTAAGTTTAGATTATCAAATGAGTTATATGAGATACTAAATATCAAAGCAAAAGATAGTAATAAAAGTAGAAGTGACTATTTAAGAACATTAATTCTAAATAGTAGAGTTAAAGTAGATAATAGCAAAAATATGGCTACGCTTATAGGAAGTATTAACATTATAGATAACAATATTGTTAAAACAGTAGATAAATTAAGTGAATTAAATAGTTATGACAAACTAGATGATGCAAAATATGAAAATTTACTTGATGTGCTTACTATCATTGAGTATCAACTTACA
>Ga0193956_1000918_pt1 | contig 12390 bp, 13 predicted proteins | sample BB_7_MG_FD_140358 | JGI IMG/M metagenome (GOLD analysis project Ga0193956, IMG submission 140358) | Microbial mat bacterial communities from the Broadkill River, Lewes, Delaware, United States - BB_7_MG | ecosystem: Environmental > Aquatic > Freshwater > River > Microbial mats | place: USA...
ACAATATGAATGTATAATAAGAAAAGCAAAGTTAACTTACAATCAACAAAATAAAAACTTACACAATTTTAATCTTTTATATTGTATCTAACCAATTAGCCCACCACTGTATCAATTCTTTTCTCTCATCACAATACCGCATTTTATTATCTCGATTGTAAGCAGCTTTAATTTTATTTGTTTGTTCATGAGCTAAAAAAATTCAATTATGTCACTATGATGTCCATGCTCTTTTATTTTTTCATGTGCAATAGTTGAAAACATAGCTCTGAATCCATGAGGAACCATCTTATCTTTATATCCCATTCTTTTCAATACCATATTCAAAGTATTTTCACTTAATGGTTTTTTGGTAGTTGGAAGACTAGGAAATACATACTTAGATGCATGACTACTATAAGGTTTTATTTCATTTAATATTTTTATCATTTGATTTGACATGGGAACTATAAAATCTTTACCCATTTTCATTTTTTTCCCAGGTATTTCTATCATTGATTTGTCAAAATTTATTTCGGTCCATTCTAAATTTAGTTGAATTGGCGAGTCTTGTAATTTTTTTCATAACTTTATTATAAATAAAAGAAGTATTGTTTTATTTCTCCAATATTTTCTTATAATTACCGTAAATTTTACCGTATAAAAACTTGGATTGTAATAAACAACATAGGATAACATGGAATTACTTTTTGGTGGATCGTGGAGAATTGAAGTTTACTTTATATAAAGGCTTTTAAAAGGTAATACTATTAATTACCCCTTAAAATACCCCCTAAATTTAAATCTTCATCTCTTTTTTAATAGTTTCAATAGTATCTTTAAATATAGGTAGGTTATATCTTATAACATCTTCTATGATATTATCATCTGTACTATCATAATCATGAGCGATATAATTTCGTACAGCATTTATACCTTTTAAATCATTACTTGAGAACTGTTCTAGTATTTTAAATTCATTATCGTCTTTTAGTTTTGAAAATTGTTCTGCTATTCTAACTATATTCATTCTAATAGCTGGTTTTATTATCTTGTCTTCAATTGCTTGTGTTATTTTTAAATCTTTTTCGTTTAAAATAAATTCAATATCATCAATACAATTAACTATCTTATTTAATCTTTCAATTACACTAGACATAAATAATATCCTTTAACAATGATTTGTTATTATCAGGAACAAAATCAATTTTTATTTTAAATACTTTTTGTAATTCTTCTTTGATATCATCTATTCTTAAAATCTTTGAAAAACCATCTTTATACTTTTGTGAAAACTTATCGTAGTCTAACTTATATGCTATATCAATATCACTATATTTAGTTTGCGTATTTTTTGCATAACTACCAAACAACCCTAAGAGAATCAAACCCTCTTTTTGATATATTGGTTTTAGTTTTTTTAGTTTACTTAGTATCTCTTCTTTTGTTTTCATAGATATATTATAACTTATTAGACTATAGAGGATAATTAATAAAATTTTATTTTAGCAATACTAACTTTAAATCAACAATCTTTATTTAATCTATCATATTTAGCATGTGTTCCTATAAATATAAAATTTGATACTTTTTCATATTCTGCTAAAAGTATTTTATATTTTTGATTTGTACCTAAAACTGCTATACTTATTCTATGTTTATCTCTTTTGTAACATATAGAGTGATAATAAAGTTTATGATTTGTTTTATCGCATTTATACAATTCTATTGTTTCATCTATTTGTTGTTGAGTTATTGAGCCATTTTTTAAGAGTTTTGATTGTTGTTTTAGAAATGATTTTTCATAATTAAGAGTTTTTTCTATCACTTAAATAAAATCCCAATTCAACTTGTGTATTTACTAACAATGTATAAAATTTATTAGCCTTTTTAAAATAATCATTTTTTAGCTTATTTGTTGATCTCTTTTCAAGTGTATCTTCAAAATCATCTATTAAATCATCCATATTTAAAATAAGATATTCCACTTGATGATTTGATAGTTGCATATATTTGTAATATTTTTTTAAATCTAAAAAAAAGTTATAAGTTTGTGATAATAGTATAAGTCTATTTACAATATCTTTATCAACTGTAGTATCAAAAATCTCATGCTTTGATGTTTCTAATTTAAGTATAAAGTTTTCAATGTTATTTACATTTATACTTGTAGGTACTTCTATATTTGACATATCTAATCCTTTACAAAATTTATCCTATTTTATTATAGCTAAGTATCTATAAAATATTTTATTAATATGATTATAGCTTATTAGACTAAAGAAGATTATTAATAGTTTTTTTGTTTTGTTCCAACGTCTGTATTATATTTACTCATATAATCATTAGTTGAACAATAAAAAGTAGTTTATATAAGATTAGTAATAGTATTTATTGTGCTAGGATTTATCATCGTAGTACCACTTTTCTAAAACTACATTAGGGGATTAATCACTTCCCCTTCAATAACCTAATATTTAATCTCTCTCAACATAATAAAAGCTCAATAATCTTTATTTTTATATATGATTTTACAAACTTTTTAATTATTTCAGCAGTTTGTACAAAAGTTCTTTTATTTTGCTTATTGTCTAAATTCATAAATTTACCTCTCTTTTGGTTTATTTATAAAATTATAGTGTAGCTGGTAAAGTATTAGTATAGATTCTACTTGTCTATATTTAAAAACTGTATTCTTAAAAAATACTTAATTTTTATATAGTGCTATTTCAGTATTAATTAATCCTTTAAATTTTGGATAATATTTATCAATAATATTTGTAATTTCATTAATAAATTCAGATAATGTATACAATGTTTCTTTGCGAAATTCTAGTGATAGTATTTGAATTTGTCTTGTAAGATTCTTTTTTAAATCTTTTTTATCTTTTATCTTGATAGACTGAAGCATAACAGCATCTTTATTTTCAATATATAATATTTGATTTACCATATCAATCGCATCATTAAGTTTCTTTTCATCATCATAAATTGTTGGACTTTTTTTAATATTTCTTAGCTCCAGATTTTCAATATATTCTTTTACATATAAATCAACTATTTCTAATAACTTATTAAAGTCATCTCCATATTCGCCACCCTTAATATATACATTTTTTCCATTTTTATTTGTATATTCGTTATCTAAAATAAATTCTTTTACTTTATCTTGTATCACAGCAACTTTCATATATGTACACTCCATATTATTTTTATCCAGTTTATCCCAATGAAATAGTAACTTTAATTTATTAGTAAAAATTTTTTCTTTAACAGATTTTTTATTCTCTAACTCAGTATATTTTTTCTTATATAAATACGATTTTTCTTTATTATTAATCTCCATAGCTGCTCTTGGAATATATTTTTTATTTAACTCTAGTTGCTTTCCTTTAGCTTTATTATACCATTTTCTTATAGTGTCTTTTTTAGGAGGATTTTCTAATTTATTTAAAATATCTATCCATTCTTTAAGTTTTAATCGTTTACTTAGATAGTTTTCATTCATTAAATATTATTTCTTTTAATTTTGATAAGATATTTTTTTGTAGCATGACACACCCTTTATCTAAAAATAATTATAACTCATTAAAGATTAAATGGTGGAGTCGTCGAGAATTGAACTCGAGTCTTAAAACAGCTATTACCTGCGTCTACATGTTTAGAAAAGGTTGAAAAATTTCACTTTATACCAACTCAACCTGCAAGGCTAGTATAAAGCTAAGATCAAAAATGTCTTGAAAAAAGTAGATCAAACTTTTATCAATAATCTATCTAGGGTGAGTCCACTAAACCTACATAGATAGAATCTGTAGTGTGAACCTCCAAGGTCTCAACCCAATGAAGGGGAGTCCTTAAATTAAAACTTATGCTGCTTTAGCGTAAGCTGGAGCGTAATCTGTATTGTTTGCGTCTAAAAAATTTGAACCTATTAAGGGTAGTTCAAGCCCACATGCAACAGATCCTCACTGCTCTAATCGATACCAAGTCGACCCCATAGTTTGGAAAAGTAGCGGATTATAGCTAAGTTTTGATATAATATTGATTAAAATATTATTAGGATGTATATGGATAACGAAATTAAAAAACAAATATCTTCTTTAAAACAAATATTTATCATTATTTTTTTAGTATTATCAACATCTTCATACTTTATGTTCAACTTTATAAAACAAAGAAATATCCAAAATCATCTCCAACAAAAAAGTCAGATATATTCAAAAGCATATAACACAATATTTGATCAATACAAAGAACTCTCTGATGTAATTTTTTCGGGAATATCACAAATAGGAGATATTCAAAGTACATTTATGCAGTTTAAACATGTTGAGGGTAAAGAAAAGGATTTATTAAGAGAGATTTTATATAACAAAGTAAAAACACGATACAAGATACTTCAATCAAAACATATTTTAAATATTAATTTCATTTTAGCAAATGATGAAGTAGTTTTAAAAATGAGAAAACCATCTAAGTATGGAAATACTATTAGCAGAAAAAGAGAGACTGTTAAGTTTGTCAAATTAAATAAAAAATCAATAAGTAGCTATGAAGTTGGAAGATATGGTACTGGATATAGATTTGTATATCCAGTTATGAACAAAGATGAATACTTAGGAAGTGTAGATATGACTTTTGGAGCAAGTGCAATTACATCTGCTATCATAAAACAATACAATGTACTAAGTAACTTTTTTATCAAAGAAACAAATTTCGATCATTTATTTTTGAAAAAGAGAGCTAAGAAGTTTTTACATTCTCATCATAAAGGTTATTTATTTGATGCAAGTGTATTAAGAGAATTAAAGAAAATTACAAATAAAAATATGAATAAATTAAAACCAAAAGAGGAAACCACAAAAAAAATATATATAAATGCTCATCATAATTTTCCAAAATCTATCTATGATAACCAAATCAAAGCAACAATTACCACAATACCTGTAAAAAATAGTCTCACAAATAAACAAGAAGCTTTTTTAACAGTAAGAAATCATGATTTTTCAATTGCAATTTTAATGCAAAATTACAATATAATGAGTATTTTAACCATAATATTAACTGCTATATTATTATTTGTAGTATATCAACAATTGATAAAAAATATTTTAGACAAAGAGGCATTACAAAAAGCACTAGAAAAAGACAAGCAACTTTTAGAGCAAGCTAAAATGGCACAAATGGGTGAGATGATAGGAAATATTGCACATCAATGGAGACAACCCTTAAGTGCAATTAGTACAGCCGCTAGTGGTGTAAAGGTTAAACAAGAGTTTGATATGCTTAAAAGTGAAGAGATACCAACATTTATGGATAGTATTATTAAAAATACCCAATATCTTTCAACCACAATCGATACATTTCGAGACTTTATAAAAGAAACCAATGAAGAAAAAGAGATCATAATTCAAGATAAAGTTTCAAAAACATTGGAAATCATACAAGCAACTTTGGACTCCAATTATATAGAGATTATCGATGAAATAGACTATAATAATCCGATCAAAATCACGATGAAACAAGATGCACTATCTCAAGTCTTAATGAATTTAATCAACAATTCAAAAGATATTATGGTAGAAAAAAAGATTGAAGACAAATGGATAAAACTACAGCAAAAGATAAAAAATAAAACATATATTATAACAATAGAAGACAATGGTGGAGGGATACCACAAGAGATAATAACACGAATATTTGATCCATATTTCACAACAAAACACAAATCACAAGGGACAGGACTTGGACTTTATATGAGCAAAGAGATTACACAAAAACATCTTTTTGGTAAACTTTACGTACAAAATACACAAAATGGTGCAAAGTTTTTTATAGAGATTCCAATCAATACAAACAATGAATAAAACAAATTATATAAACTTAGACAAAAAACACGTATGGCATCCGTATAACTCTTTACCATCAAAAAGTGAACTACTGCCTGTAAAACAAACATATCAACAAACTATAGTCCTTGAAGGTGATACAAAACTCATAGATGCAATGAGTTCATGGTGGAGTGCCATTCATGGATACAATCATCCAAAACTTTTAAAAGCGATGTACAAACAAGCCAATATCATGCCTCACGTTATGTTTGGTGGACTGACACATGAACCCGCATCATTGCTTTGTCAAAAGCTAGCAAAACTTACAAAACTTCCTAGTGTATTTTTAGCTGATAGTGGATCTGTAAGTGTTGAAGTTGCACTTAAAACTGCTATTTTATATCAAAAAGCTAAGGGTAAAAATGTAAATAAATTTGTAGCCTTAAAAAATGCATATCATGGAGACACTCTTGGGGCTATGGGAGTTTGTGATCCTGATAATAGTATGCACTCTTTATATGGAGAGTATCTTCCAAATAACATTTTTACATCTATTCAAAACTTAAAAAAGACTATAAAAAAACATCACAAAGATATAGCTGGTGTGATACTTGAACCTATAGTTCAAGGTGCTGGTGGGATGAAAATACATGATGCAAAGTATCTAAAAATTGCACGAAAACTATGTACTAAATACGACCTAGTTTTAATAGCAGACGAAATAGCAACGGGATTTGGACATACAGGAAAAATGTTTGCTTGTGACCATGCTGATATAAAACCCGATATCATGACTATTGGAAAAAGCTTAACTGGTGGTATGATTACACTATCAGCTATGTGTACAACAAAAAACATAAGTGATACAATCTCAAATAGCGATATTGCTGTACTTATGCATGGCCCTACTTTTATGGGAAATCCTCTTGCTTGTAGTGTTGCAAACGCAAGTATAGATTTACTTTTAAATTCTAATTGGGAAAAAAAAGTCAACAAAATAAATAAAATATTTGACAAAGAACTCAAAGAGTTAATCACTCTTGATATAGTAAAAGATGTCCGATGTATTGGTGCAATTGGTGTAGTTGAATTGTATGATAATAAATATGCCCAAAGTATACAAGAGATATGTGTGAAAAACGGTGTTTGGATACGACCATTTGGAAGTTTGGTATATAGCATTGTTTCATACAATATTACTAAGAAAGAGTTATATAAAATTACTAATGCAATTAAAAAAGCTATTTTAAAGATACAAAAAAAGATAGTAAAGTAAGGTTTAGGTAAAATTCAATATGATAAAAAGATACGAAACAAAAAAAATATATGTAGGCGATGTAGCAGTTGGTGGAGATGCACCAATCTCAGTTCAATCTATGACATACACAAAAACAAGTGATGTTAAAGCAACAGTTGAACAGATCAAGAGACTTCATTTTGCAGGGGCAAATATAGTTAGAGTTGCCGTTCCAGATATGAATGCTGCGTATGCATTAAAAGAGATAAAAGAACAATCAAGTTTACCAATAGTAGCAGATATTCATTTTAATTATAAGTTAGCTTTAATAGCGGCTGAAACAGTAGATTGTATTCGATTCAATCCTGGGAATATTGGAGAAAAGTCTAGAATCAAAGAGATAGTAAAAGCTTGCCAACAAAGAAATTTACCTGTTCGTATTGGAGTAAATTGTGGATCACTTGAGAAACAATTTGAAGATAAGTATGGACAAACTGCTAAAGGGATGGTTGAGTCTGCACTTTACAATATAAAATATCTTGAAGATTTAGATTTTTCTGATATCAAAATATCTTTAAAAGCTAGTGATGTACAAAGAACAGTTGAAGCATATAGAATGTTACGACCTCTTAATAACTATCCATTTCATCTAGGTGTTACAGAAGCAGGAACACAATTTCATAGTACTATAAAATCTTCAATAGCATTGGGAAGTTTACTTCTTGATGGAATTGGTGACACGTTAAGAGTTTCTATGACAGGTGAGCTAGAGAAAGAGATAGAGGTTGGACGAGCAATACTAAAAGACGCAGGAATCATAAAAGATGGGCTAAATATCATCTCTTGTCCAACTTGTGGAAGAATTGAAGCTGATTTAGTAAGTGCAGTAAAAGAAGTAGAAGATGCTACTAGACATATAAAAGCACCTTTAAATGTATCAGTTATGGGTTGTGTTGTAAATGCAATTGGTGAAGCTAAAAGTGCAGATGTAGCAATTGCTTATGGAAAAGGTAGTGGACTTATTATAAAAAAAGGTGAGATTATTGCAAAACTTCCAACAAAAGATTTATTGGGGAAATTTTTGGAAGAGGTTGAACTTGAAGCTGAGAGCTACAATATATAATTTATTTTTATTTGTGACAGATTAGTGATACTTTAATTAAGTATAATTTAACATGGAAATCACTAAGAAAAACAATAAAATTTATTTTAATGATAATGATATCGCTACAGCAAATTTATCCATAAAAAAAGGATCTCAAGCTGTATACTTAGAGTTAATAAAAGTTGACAAAAGATATAGAAGAAAAAAACATGCAACAAAAATGATATATGGTGTATTAGATTATCTTAAAGAAAATAGCTACACTTATATATCATTATCCCCTCTACCATTAGAAGCAGATGGGATATCTTTGGATGAATTAATATCATTTTATGAATATTTTGGATTTAGAAGATCAATTGATGCTGATTATACATATCCATATTTAATGGAAAAAACTCTTTAGATTAAGAGTTTTTTACTATATCTTTTACAATCTCATAAACTTTAATAACAGAACTTATCTCACACTCTTCTCGATAAGAGTGAGGAAAATAAATATTTGGACCAATTGAACATACTTGAATATTAGGATATTTTTCTTTAAATATAGCACACTCTAATCCAGCATGGATAGCTTCAAGTTCAGAACTTGGCATGTGCTCTTTATATATCCTAAGTACCTTTGTTATAAATTCATTTTTTTCTGGTTTCCAAGCGGGATATTTACCAGCTGTTGATGTTTCAAAACCAAAAGATTCAAGCAATACAACTGTTTCATCTTTTACTATTTTTAGCTCATCATTATCCATACTTCTTGCACTGAGTTCTATTTTAATTCCATCTATATTAGTTTGAACAATTGCTAAATTTATAGAACTTAATACTGTTCCTAGTTCTTTATCATAACCTCGAACACCATTGGAAAAAGCATACATAAAAGTGATGATATTATCATCAAGTTTTTTATAATGTTTAGTAGGTGTATCAACTGCTTCAATTATCATATTTGGATGTGAAGCAATCGGAGTATTGTTTGTTACAATAATAGCTTTTACCTTTTTTGGAATAGAATTGATTCTTTCCCCTCCATTTAAATCTAATAGATCACCATCACACTCTTTTATTGTTTTTGCGATTAGCTTTAAAGCATTTGGTACATTTTTATCTATATCGACACCACTATGACCACCATCAAGACCATCTATACTTATCTCATATAACTTTTTATCTTCAGTATTTGTAATGTATTCATTTTTATTATTACTTGCAAAGATATCAACTCCACCAGCACACCCAATACATATTTCACCTTCGGCTTCACTATCAAGATTTAACATATAAGATGATTGTAGTTTATGTTCAATATTATTAGCCCCTATTAAACCAATCTCTTCATCACAAGTAAATAAGAACTCTGCATCTACACCATCCTCCATCAAAGCCATCATATATGCACACCCTATTCCATTGTCTGCACCAAGAGTTGATTCTTTAGCTCGCAAGTATCCATCAGCTTCGATAATTTGAGGGACTTTTCCATCAACTAAACATACAATATCATAATGTGATTGCAAACACATTGAAGCTTGTGTATCATTTTTATAACACAAGATATTATTTGCAACATCAACTTTACAAATATAATTTAAAGAAGCACTAAATGCTTGCATATATTTTATAAACGGTTCGTGTGTTCCACTACATCTTGGTATTTTTGTAATCTCTTTAAATAACTCTATAACTCTCATATTTTTTCACTTTCATATTCGAAATAAATCACTTTATTTCTTCCTGTTTTTTTTGCATTATACAATGCTTCATCTGCTCTTTTAAACATACTTTCAATACTATCATTAATATTTATATCCGATACTCCAAAAGAACAAGTTTGTGCTTTTTTGTTAACTAATATATTTGATTGAATTGATTCTCTCATACGATTTGCAACTTTTTGAGCAACTAAGGCACTACTTCCTGGAAGTAATACAGCAAACTCTTCGCCACCCCATCTTGCACATAAATCATTGCCTCTTATATTTTGTGTTAATATTTTAGAAATTTCTATGAGAACTTCATCACCTTTTTGATGTCCAAAATTATCATTTACTTTTTTAAAATTATCTGCATCTACTATTATTAGCGTTAGTTCTGTCTTATTGTGTTTTGATTCTTCAAACAGTTTATAAAAAATTTTATCAAATTGTTTTCTATTGAAAATATTTGTCAAAGTATCATATTTTGCATTTTCTTTAGCTGTTACATCTTCACGAATTGCCATATACTGAATCACTCTATCATCAAGATCTTTTACTGGTACAATTTTAGTATTAACGATAAAAAGTGTTCCATCTTTTGTAATATTTCGTACATTTGATGTCCAAATCTTACCTTTTTTTATAGTACTCCATAAGTCTTTGAAATAAGATTTTGGTAAAGAGGAATCTCTAAGTATCTTGTGTGTTTTACCCAAAAGTTCTTTTTTTGTAAATCCAGACAACTTACAAAAAGCATCCGTAGTATGGATAATTTTACCTCTAATATCAGTGATAGTTAAAAGGACATGATCCTCTATAATATTTTTTTGCAATTGTAAAAGTTTGTTTTGATATAAAACCTTATCACCATATATTTTTAAAGTACTAATCAGATTTGTATCAATAATCTCAATAAAGATTTCAGCATCTTTTTTATCAAGTTCTTTTTCAAACATCAAGAAAGATATAGTATTTTTAAAGCCACTGCATATAGAATATACATCTTCTACAGCAAAACCTTTTTCATAAAAAAGTATAATCATATCTCTCATTATAGGGCAATTGTTAATTGAATTTTTACCTTGAATTACACCTATAAAATACTCTACTATTTTATCTGCTATTGTATTTTGAAAATATTCTTGTGAAAGTTTAAATCTTTGCAATAAAGTTTTAATTTTATCATTTGAAGACCATCTATTTATAATCTGTATTTTATTATTTTTTAAAAAGTTCAAATCTATTTCAAGTTTATTATTATTTGGCATATTATAAGTCATAATTCAGTCCTTGAAAGTATCTATCTAAAACTGAATTATATCATTTATTTCTTATACTAATTTTGGTTATTAGAAAGAACTCCACTGTTCATCACCACTTGTATCAGAGGGAACGAACATATTATTATTTTTCTTTATATTTTTCTCTATTGCTCTTCTGTCAACACCTTTATATGAGGTATCAACTGTTTTCTTTCTAAACTGTGTTCTTTTTCCCATATTTTTATCTTTACAGTTATCAATTTTTACACCATTTAAATGATCAAATACACCTACTATTGATTTTTCTATATCAACAGAGATTTTATTTAGTATACTATTATCAGCTTTTTTCCCATCTTCATCTATATAGTTTTGCACACCATTATGTACTTTTTGATGTACTTCTTTTAACTCTTTCCAATTTTGTGTTTTAGTGTACTCTTCATTATTTAATTCTGATTTATCTATCCATTTACCAAGATTACATGAATGATGATCTACAACTTTCCAAGTTTGATTTGTACCTAATTTTGCATAGTTTGTTTCTTTGAATTTGATATGGTCATTTTTTAAATTTGATGTAATATTTATCAAATCTACATCGCAAATTTGTTCTAAAGTACTTTGCTTAAATTTTGCATTTTTTGAAACATTTGTAAGTTTAGAAGACAATGAAGAAACTTTGTTAGCCAATGAATTAATATTTGCCGCTTCAACTGCATTTTGCTGTGTTGCTTTATCTAAACTAGCAACAGAATCATTGATCTGAATTATACCAGCTTGTTGCTCTTTACTTGCAACTTCAACATCAGATATTAGCTCTAATGTTTTATTGATATTTTCATTTAGATTATTATACCCATCAATCATCTCATTTGCTATTTTTTTACCTTGGTTGGCTTTATTATTAGCATTCTCAACTAAAGATTTTATCTCATTTGCCGCATCTGCACTTCTACTTGCAAGATTTCGTACCTCTTGAGCAACTACAGCAAAACCTTTTCCTGCTTCCCCTGCTGTGGCTGCTTCAACTGCTGCATTTAGTGAAAGAATATTTGTTTGGAATGCAATTTGATCGATTACAGATATTGCTTCATTGATAGCATTTACTTCACTACTTATCTCATCCATAGAACTTGCTGTTTGATTTGCTAGAGTTTGTCCATTTGTTACAGAAGATGTAACACCATTTGCATATTGTGACATTTTAATTACGCTGTTTGTACTGCTTGTGATATTTGAAGTTATCTCTTCAAGTGCTGCTGCTGTTTCTTCTAAG
>Ga0193956_1000921_pt1 | contig 12367 bp, 10 predicted proteins | sample BB_7_MG_FD_140358 | JGI IMG/M metagenome (GOLD analysis project Ga0193956, IMG submission 140358) | Microbial mat bacterial communities from the Broadkill River, Lewes, Delaware, United States - BB_7_MG | ecosystem: Environmental > Aquatic > Freshwater > River > Microbial mats | place: USA...
ACCCAAGAACCTATTTGCCCGATGTAGCAATGACTTTGAACAATTTGGCTAATTTACATTCGGATAAAAATGAATTTTCGGCGGCACTCGAAAAATACGAAGAAGCCTTGCAGATAAGAAGAGAACTTGCCAAAGATAACCCAAGAACCTATTTGCCATACGTGGCTGGTACTTTGAACAATTTGGCGGCATTACAATATGCTAAAAATGAATTTTCGGCGGCACTCGAAAAATACGAAGAAGCCTTGCAGATTTATAGAGCACTTGCCAAAGATAACCCAAGAACCTATTTGCCCGATGTAGCAATGACTGTATTAAATCTGAGTATTTTCTATTTATACTCGATACCTGATAAAGAAAAATCTATTTCGCTGGCAATGGAAACTATAAAAATAGCAATAGATTTCCCAGAACATTATATAGTTCAACAAGATGCCAAAAAAGCTATACAAGTATTAAAGGCAAACGATGTAGATATAGATAAAATATTTAAAAGCAAATAAACCAGAGAAAAGACCTGACAGGTTTTCAAAACCTGTCAGGTCTGGATATACGGTCTGGATATACTGCGAGAAAAGACCTGACAGGTTTTTAAAACCTGTCAGGTCTGGATATACTGCGAAAAAAGACCTTACAGGTTTTCAAAACCTGTCAGGTCTGGATATGCTGCGAAAAAAGACCTTACAGGTTTTCAAAACCTGTCAGGTCTGGATATACTGCGAAAAAAGACCTTACAGGTTTTCAAAACCTGTCAGGTCTGGATATACTGCGAAAAAAGACCTGACAGGTTTTTACAACCTGTCAGGTCTGGATATACTGCGAAAAAAGACCTTACAGGTTTTTAAAACCTGTCAGGTCTGGATATGCTGAGACAAAAGACCTGACAGGTTTTTACAACCTGTCAGGTCTGGATATGCTGCGAAAAAAGACCTGACAGGTTTTCAAAACCTGTAAGGTCTAACTAACATATATAAAATAATAATAAAAATGAAAAACTACACACCAGTATTAGAACCAGATAAATATTATCATGTTTTTAATCATGCTGTTAGTAATGATAATTTGTTTAAAAACAAAAATAATTATTTATTCTTTTTAAAAAAGTATGCACAATACATTACACCCATTGCAGATACTTTTGCATACTGTCTAATGCCAAATCATTTTCATTTTGCTATTCGTATAAAAGATGAGAAGGAAATAGAAACAGCAATGAGAACTTTACCAAAGTTTGCGAATAAAGACCTGACAGGTTTTGAAAACCTGTCAGGTCTCTACACACAATTTGTATCTCAACAATTTTCTAATTTATTCAATTCTTATACAAAATCATTTAACAAGCAGCAAAACAGGCAAGGCTCGTTATTTCGTCGTCCTTTCAAACGCCTACTTATAGACTCCAACGATTATTTTCGTGAAATAATTCATTATATTCATTTTAACCCTGTGCATCATGGTTTTGTAGAAGATTTAAGAGAATGGGAGTATAGTTCGTTTGAAAGTTTCTTTTCTGAAAAAGCTACATTATTAAAAAGAGAAGAAGTAGTTGATTGGTTTGATAATAAAGATAATTTTTATGCTTTTCATCATAAAGAAATAGATAAAAAAATGAGTTTTGAATTAGAATTATAACATAAAATATGCGACAAAAGACCTGACAGGTTTTGAAAACCTGTCAGGTCTGGATATGCTGAGACAAAAGACCTTACAGGTTTTTAAAACCTGTCAGGTCTGGATATACTGCGAGAAAAGACCTTACAGGTTTTCAAAACCTGTCAGGTCTGGATATGCTAACACATAAAAATATTATAATTTTGAAAACATCTTACACAAATAATTTAATAGAAGCAGGTTGCGACGAGGCGGGTAGGGGTTGTCTGTCGGGAGCAGTGTTTGCTGCGGCTGTTATTTTGCCAAAAGATTTTTCGCACAGCATACTTACCGATTCAAAAATGTTATCGGAAAAAAACAGAAACTTGCTGAAAACCGAAATTGAACAAACAGCACTGGCTTATGCCGTAGGAATTGTTAGCGAGAGAGAAATAGAAAAAATAAATATTCTACATGCCTCAATACTTGCAATGCACAGAGCTTTGGACGGCTTAAAAATTTCGCCCGAATTTATTATTGTAGATGGAAATAAATTTAAGAAATATAAAACAATTCCACATCAAACTGTTGTAAAAGGCGATGCAAAATATTTTTCCATAGCAGCTGCATCAGTTCTTGCCAAAACATATAGAGACGAATATATGATGAAGATTAGCAAAGAATTTCCAGTCTATAACTGGCACAAAAACAAAGGATACGCAACCAAAGAACACCGACAGGCAATAGAACAACATGGAATATGTAAATATCATCGGAGAACATTTATAAAATCATATAACAATTTAAAATTAGATTTTAATATTTAACTGTCAGACACTTTTGAAGTGTCTGACAGTTATTAAGACACTTTAATTATGTTTGTAAAACTAACTGTCAGACACTTTTAAAGTGTCTGACAGTTATTAATCAAAATATATGAAAAAAAATATACTATTATTATTTATAACTTTTGCTTTTGCAAATTTGCAGGCACAAAACTCAGCTTTTGAGCATTACAGCGTAGAGCAAGGACTTCCAAGCTCCGAGATTTATGCACAAATACAAGACAAAAACGGCTATATGTGGTTTGCTACCAGCAAAGGAGTAAGCCGCTTTGACGGGCACGACTTTGTAAACTACACCGTTAGAGATGGATTGCCTTCTAATTCGGTAATTGATATTTCTATTGATTATAAAAACAGAATTTGGTTTGCATCTTATAATGGAGATTTAAGTTTCATTAATGATGGGCAAATAGTTGAATATGAATATAATGACACTGTAAGAACTTTATCCCAAAATTATTTTATAGACAATATTTATATAGATACTCTTGACAATTTGTGGCTTATGCCAAGTTTGGGAGGATTGTTTAAAATAAGCAAAGAGGGAGTTGTTACAAACGAATTATTAAATTATAAAAAAGACTATAATTTCTTTTTTAAGGAAATGAATAATGGCTTTATCTGGTGCGAATTACAAAATGACAAATTTAGCGATACTTTAAATCTTGATTTAGATAAAGATATTTACTATTTTAACACATGCAAAAACAGTAGCCTACGACGATATTACAGTAGAGTAGGAGAGGGGGAGTATTTGTTTTCCAAAGGAAGCACACTATTTTATGTCAAAAACTCGGAAATAGTAAAAGTAAAAAAATATAAAAATGATATTTCAGGCTTACTATCAGACGATAAGGGAAATTTTTGGGTAAGCGTTATGTATGAAGGTGCTTACTTTTATCCAAACAAAAACATAGGTGAACAAAATACAGTATATTTGAGAGGAAAATCACCAATATCTGTATATCAAGATGTTGAAGGAAATTATTGGTTTTCTACTACCGAAGATGGAGTATATTTTGCATCATCATTTCAGTTTAATTCCTACAAGCAGTTTGGATTTAGCGATTTTAATATATTATCTATGGAAATAGCAGATAATTTTTTATACTTTTCTACTTACAATAAGCAAGTTTTTAAATGCCCTATTGATGAAGAAAAAATCCTTTCTATTCAAAACATTCCTCTCAAAAAAAATAGAGACTACGCAATTCTTGATATTTTTAAAAGCTCCGACAATTCTGTTTGGTTTCTCGGAAACGAACTTTTTAAAATGCAAGGCTCCGAAGTTACTATAATTGACACCATGAACAGGTCTTACAAACTTTGTGATGCCAGCAATTCTGGAATAATTTCTACAGCACACAATGGCTTTGTTAAATATTTGTCCGACACGGTAAACTTAGTGCTAAGCCACCCACAAATTCCTGTTTCTAATTCAATTTACGAAGACGGAGAAGGAACAGTTTGGATAGGCTCAATAAATGGATTGTATTCTTACAACAATACTCTGGAATTTCTTGGCTACAATAACAGGCACTTAAAAGCAAGAATAAACGACATAAAGCAATTTGAAAAATATATTTTGCTTGCAACAGGAGGCGAAGGGCTTATAATATACGACCCAATAAGCAAAGCAACTATTATTATTGACAAAACAAATGGCTTAAATTCCAATTTTGTAAATAATATTTTTGTTCAAGACCGCAAAACCGTTTGGCTTGGCACTAATAAAGGTTTGTGTAAATTAGAAATTTCTACAACCAAAGGCTTTAAATTTGAAACCGAAAAATACACAAAATCAGATGGGCTTTATGCCGAAGAAATTAAAGATATTGCAATGATAGGTCATTGTATGTATCTTGGCACAAGCAAAGGAATTGTCTCGTTTTTTCCCGATAAGTTGAGAAAAAATATTGTTCCTCCCAAAATTATTTTAGATAGCATAATGGTTAACGATAAAAGCTTGAACACCCAATCTCATTATATTTTTAAAAATAAAGAAAATAGCATAACTTTTTATTTCAAGGCAATAAGTTTTAAGGCAACCAATAAAGTAAAATACAAATACCGCTTAGAAGGCTTTGACAACGACTGGATTGAGACCGAAAATAACTATGTTCGTTTTCCCAATCTTCCTTACGGAAAATACAAATTTTATGTAACTGCCACCTCCGAAGATGGATACTGGAACGGCAATGCCTACGAAATAGAATTTAAAATTAGAAAACATTTTACACAGCTATTAGTTTTCAAAATAATTTTGATACTATTAATATTCTCAATATTTGCACTTGTTTTTTGGAGAGTGTATCATAATATAGAAAAAGACTTACACAACAAACATCAACTACTATTTGCCGAACAGAAAGCACTACGTGCTCAAATGAACCCACACTTTATTTTTAACGCACTAAATTCTATCAGACGATATATATTAGAAAATCAGATGGATATAGCCGACGACTATCTCACCAGTTTTGCAACACTAATGAGAATGGTATTAGAAAATTCAAAGAAAAATTTTATCCTATTAGAAACAGAATTAGAAACTCTAAGATTATATTTAGAACTTGAAAAAATGCGATTCGACGAAAGTTTTGAATTTACTATAACAAAAGAAAAAAACATAAGCCTCAATACTATAAAAATACCACCCATGCTATTGCAGCCATATTTAGAAAACGCAATATGGCACGGACTTGCCCCAAGAACAAAAGCAGGAAAATTAGAATTAAATATTCTGTTACTATCAGAAGACCAACTTGCTTGCGTTATAACAGACAACGGAATAGGTAGAGAAAAATCAGCAGAAATATCCAAAAAGCGAAAAAATCATACATCAACAGGGCTAAAAAATATTGCAGAACGAATAAGCCTCATAAACACACTAACAAATTCTACCACAACCGTAAAAACCGTAGATTTATACGACGAAAACAACAATTCCGTTGGCACAAAAGTAATTCTTACACTACCATTCAAAGCATTTGATTAATAAATAAATCTAAAAAACACTTTTTATTTAAACAAAATAAAATAAAATTTCAAATAAATAAAAATGTATTAAACTGTAAATTAATTGTTTATATGAAAACTGAAAAAGTTATTAACAAATTATGTTTATAAACATTGCTAATTTGAAAAATAATATTATTTTTGCAAATTCTAAAGATAAGACTGTTTTTAGAGTAACAATCTTATTTTACACACTTTAACATATTATAAATAATTTTAAAACATTAGACAAGTGGACACATTGAGTTACAAAACAATTTCGGCAAGCAAAGAATCCGTTACCAAAGAATGGATTTTAATAGACGCCGAAGACTTAATTTTAGGACGCTTATCATCTGAGGTTGCAAAAATATTGAGAGGTAAATACAAACCAACATTCACCCCTCATGCAGACACAGGCGATAACGTTATAGTTATTAATGCAGATAAAGTAAAACTTACTGGACAAAAATTGACAGATAAAACATATATCCGTCATACAGGCTATCCAGGAGGACTACGTAGCAGAACTGCAACAGAACTATTTGCTAAAAAACCAACAGGAGTAGTAGAAAACGCAGTAAAAGGTATGCTTCCAAAAAACAGACTTGGAAACAAAATTTTCAAAAATTTGTTTGTTTATGCAGGAAGCGAGCATCCACACGAAGCTCAAAAACCAAGACAAATTAAATTATCAGACCTAAAATAAGATAAAATGGAAGGAATTATTAACACAATAGGACGACGAAAAACTGCCGTAGCACGTATCTACATGAGCGAAGGAACAGGAAAAATTACAATAAATAATAGAGATTTAGACTCTTACTTTCCAGTGCCAAAACTACAATACGTTGTTAAACAGCCTCTAAAAATACTTGACGTATTAGACAAATACGATTTTAAAGTAAACTTAAATGGCGGTGGTTTTAACGGACAAGCAGAAGCTCTTCGCATGGCAATAAGCAAAGCATTAGTAGAAGCAAATCCAGAAGACAGAACAGCTCTTAAAAAAGAAGGTTTCTTAACCAGAGACGCAAGACAAGTAGAGCGTAAAAAACCAGGACAACCAGGAGCAAGAAAACAATTTCAATTTAGTAAACGTTAAATTATTGTTTAGTATCAAAACTATTAAGACCATCTTTTGTAAGTTTTGGATTTTTAATTTTGAGTTTTTAATCGGCTTTCGCCAAATAAATAATTTTATTAATTAAAAACTAAAGACTAACAACTAAAAAAAATGCTACTTAGTGGTTGCTTTTTACGAAGGTAAACAATAATCAAAAAAATAAAATAAAATGCCAAATTTATCATTCCAACAATTATTGGACGCAGGAGTTCATTTCGGACACCTAAAAAGAAAATGGAACCCAGAAATGGCTCCATACATTTTCATGGAAAGAAACGGTATCCATATCATTGATTTACAAAAATCAATAGTAAAAATAGACCGTGCAGCAGCAGCAATGAAACAAATTGCAAAATCTGGAAGAAAGATTTTATTTGTTGCTACAAAAAAACAGGCAAAAGACATAGTTGCAGAAAAAGTTAAAGCAGTAGATATGCCTTACGTAACCGAAAGATGGTCAGGAGGTATGCTAACAAACTTTACTACCGTAAGAAAAGCTGTTAAAAAAATGGACAGCATAAAAACTATGGAAGAAAAAGGAACTTTTTCTAAACTCGCAAAACGAGAAAGATTACAACTAACAAGAGAAAAAGGAAAATTAGACAAACGACTTGGTGGTATTATAGATATGACCCGTATGCCTTCAGCACTTTTTGTTGTAGATGTAACCAAAGAACGAATTGCAGTTGCCGAAGCAAAAAAATTAGGAATACCAGTTTTTGGTATGGTAGATACTAACTCAAGCCCAAATATAGATTTTCCTATTCCTGCTAACGACGATGCATACGAATCAATCTCTCTTATAGTTGGAACTCTAACCGACGCTATTAAAGAAGGTTTGCAAGAAAGAAAAGCTGAAACAGATGATTCTAAATCAGACAAAAAAACTAAAGCAGCAGCAAGAAAATAAAAATAGGTTTTAATAATAAAAGTTTAATAAATATTTAATTATAAAAAAGCTTTTAATCTTATAAAACTTACAAACAGTTAAAGTGTGAAAATTTAATAAGAAGTAAAAAGCAGTATAATACTTTTTACTTCTTTATTTTTTTATAATAAAATAATGAATTTTTGAAATTATAAAAATTGAAATAAATAAAATTTTATAATATCAAAACATCAAAACTTAATAATAATTATGGCAAAAATAACAGCAGCAGACGTTGCAAAACTTAGAAAAATGACAGGTGCAGGAATGATGGACTGTAAAAAAGCACTTGGCGAAACTGATGGAGATTTTGATGCAGCTATTGACATGCTAAGAAAAAAAGGTCAAAAAATTGCAGCAAAAAGAGCAGATAAAGAAGCATTAGAAGGAGTAGTTCTTGCAAAAGCAAACGAAGACAAAACAAAAGCAGTAATTATTTCACTTAATTGCGAAACTGACTTTGTTGCAAAAACAGATAACTTTATTAACCTATCTAACACTATTTTAGACGCAGCTCTTAATTCAGATGTAGATAATTTAGAAGACCTTAAAAACGTAAAAATAGCAGAAAGAACAGTTAGCGAAGAAATTCTTGACGCTACTGGTATAATTGGCGAAAAAATGCAATTATCACACTTCAGCCAAATTAAAGCTGATAAAGTAGAATTTTATATCCACCAAGATAAAAAATTGTCTACAATGGTAGGCTTCAACAAAACTTATTCAGACGAACAAGTTGGTAAAGACGTAGCAATGCAAATTGCTGCTATGAGCCCAGTTGGAATAGACAAAGACGACGTAGAAGAAGATATTATTCAAAAAGAATTAGAAATTGGTAAAGAGCTTGCAATAAACGAAGGCAAACCTGCACAACTTGCAGAACAAATTTCTAAAGGAAGACTAAATAAATTCTTTAAAGAAAATACTTTGCTTAATCAAGCATTTATTAAAGACAACAAAAAATCTGTAAGCGACTATCTTAAAGAACAAGATAAAGACCTTACTGTTACTGTTATGAAACGCCATTCTATTAGAGAAGCTTAGTAATAAAAATTAAAAGTAAAAACCGTAACTACTCAATTTAGTTGCGGTTTTTTAATAAAAATAACAATATAAGTATATTTATATGTAAAAATATTGTTTAGTTTTTAATAAAAATAAAATGAAACACCCATTCGGGTGATTTTATAGCTAACGCAATATAAATCATTCGCAAACAAGGGGATGATAAAAAAAAATTAAAATATATGAAAAAATATTATTTTACAATATTACTTGTTGTATTATCAGTATTGTTGTTTGCACAAAATAATGATATTATGATTGAAGAGATTACCGTAGAAGCAAAAAATGAAGTTGATGTTATTTCTCCAACAGTAACAAACGAGGATTTTAATTTTATTGCACCACGCACTGCTGGCGATATTTTCAAACAAATTTCAGGTTTTAACATAACAAAAAGAAGCGGATTTGCCATTGAGCCATCATTACGACTTTACAATCAAGAGCAATTAAATTTAATGCTTGACGGAGGCACACAAATCTCCCAATCGTGTGCAAACAGAATGGATCCGATGACTTCACGAATTTCTTCGAGCGAAATAGAAAAAATTGAAATAATAAAAGGTCCTTACGACGTCCGTTTTGGACAAGGCTTTGGTGCAACAGTAAACATTATTACAGCACGCCCAAAACGCTCCGAAAAAACAGAAATACATGGCTCATTACAAGGAGGATACGAACTAAATGGCGAAGGTAAAACAACAGCTTTTATGCTATCAGGAGCAAATAAAATGATAGACCTTTTTATTAATGGAACTTATCGTGATTTTGAAAACTATAAAAGCGGAGGGGGTGATGAAGTTATATCTTCTTTTACTGCTTACGACTATTCCGCTAAATTAGGCATTAACCCAAGCAAAAAGCAAAGAATACAATTATCGTGGAGGCATTCATTAGCAAACGACGTATTGCATGCAGGGCTGCCTATGGACGCCGCCAGCGACGATGGCAAAATGCTTTCTGCTGATTATAAATGGAAAAATAATAACAGTTCTATTAAAGAAATTAATTTAAAATTATATTCTACTTGGGTAGATCATTTAATGACAAACGAATACCGTCCTAATTATAAATTTGCTTATGCACTTGCAGCCGTTAGTTCGCACAATAGAGGTGCAAGAGGAGAAATTGTTTGGTCTCCAATAAGCGATTTTACTTTTTATTCAGGAGCAGACTATAAATTTTTGAACAGAGACGGACAAAGAGACAAAGAAATATATATAAATGCTTGCACAGGTGCAGAACTCCCTGAAACAAAATATACAACAGACCTTATTTGGCAAAATTCTATAACAAATACTTTCGGTGCTTTTCAGGAGGTAAAATACAATGTTTCCCAAGAGCTTGATATTAGTGCTGGTGCAAGAGTAAACTATTCTAAATCTGAAATTTTGAATCCAGAACAAGATTTTGCCGAACTTTACGGAGATAATTTGCAACCAAAAGAAAACATTACTTACAATGCTTTTGCTACCACAAAATACAAATTACCAAACAATTACGCTCTAAAATTATCAGTAGGAAAAAGCACAAGAGTTCCAGATTTACTGGAGCTATTTATAAATCATTTTACAACAGGAAAAGACCCACACGAATATGTTGGAAACCCGATGCTTAAACCAGAACAAAACTTGCAAGTAGATTTGGGAATAACCAAACAAGCAGCTAATTACGTAGTCTATGCCGATGTATTTTACGGATACCTAACAGATTATATTTCGTCGGAAGTAGATACTACTTTGCCTCGTAAATTTTTACCATGTATGCAACCTGCCTATTCTAAGCGATTTGTAAATATAGATAAAGCATATCAATATGGTTTTGAGCTTGGTTTTGATGCCAATATTTATAAAGGAATTTTTCTAAAAGCCAACACAAACTATACTTATGCTCAAAATATTGACTTAAACGAACCTTTGCCAGAAATAGCTCCAATAGTTACAAATATATCTTTGGGATTTAAAAATAAAAATTTATACACCTCATTTGACAGCCGTTTTGCAGGAGAGCAAAAAAGAATAGCAACTTCTTTTGGCGAAACAGAAACGCCAGCATTTAACGTATTTGATTTAAACATTCGTTATTCTATAAAAGAATTTGCTCAAATAGGTTTTGCTGTAGATAACATATTGGATACCAAATATTACGAGCATTTAAGTCGTCCTTACAAAAACATGACAGATAAAGTCCAATATTTTGAACCTGGGCGAAATATTAAACTTTCGTTGAAAGTAATGTTTTAATTAGTATGTCTATAAGTCCCCAGTAGGGCTAAACAATAGTAGCCTACGATTACTATCGTGGGCTATGAGTTGTAATTAATAAGTATTATTGTTTAATGAACGTTTTGTAAAATGAAAAACAAAATTTTTTTTGTCATAAATGGAAAGATAAAAAAAATAGACAAATTGGAAAATGAAATTAAATATTTTTTTTTCAAAGACTTTGATATAGAAATACTTAGAACTAAAAAAAAATCTGATGGAATTTTGTATGCTCAAAAAGCTACCAATAATTCTGCAGACTTTTTGATAGCTATTGGAGGCGATGGCACTATTAACGAAGTTGTTAATGGGGTTATGCTTGCTAATGCTCAAAATAGAAAAAATATAGCAGTTGGACTTTTGCCCACAGGCACAGGTAACGATTTTGCTCGCTCCATAAAAATGAAAAAAAGCATTAAATACCTGCATTTTTTGATAAAGAATAATTTAAGTTCTAAAATTGACATAGGAAAAATAAATTTCACAAATTTTGATAATTCAATAGAAACTCGTTTTTTTATAAATATTGCCGATATGGGAGTTGGAGCCGAGACGGTTCGGATTGTAAACGGTAGTAGTAAATTTTTGGGTAGCACTCTCACTTTTTTGCTTACAGTTTTAAGAGTTTTTGCAAATTACAAGCATCAGAATTTGAGATTTTTTTTTAATGATGAAGAACATCAAAATAAAATTGTAACTCTCTGTTTTGCAAAAGGTAAGTATTTTGGAAGTGGTCTTGGAGTTGCTCCCCATGCCTGCACCACAGATGGATTTTTGAGCATGACAATAGTTGGAGAATTAAATATTTTACACTTCTTAAAGTATATGCCTGCTATACGAAAATGTAAGCTGATTAAAAATGAAAAAATTTCGTATCAAAAAACGAAATTTTGCAAAGTGGAGTCTAACGACAGTAAAAAATATCCTGTAGAAATAGACGGAGAATATATAGGCACTACGCCTTTTAAAATAGAGGTAGTGCCTAATATTATTAATTTTTTGATGGAAAAATAATTTATTTTTCTTCTACTTTCTTAGAAGCGTAGTTTATTCTAAGTGCTTGAACATTTCTGAGTTCTTCTTTCACATCTACAACCATTCCCATTTCTGTATTTTCATCTACTTTTAGAGAGAATGTCATTTTAGGAACTTCGTATTCTTTTCTTTGAGCACGTTCTTGCTCTACCCACTGTTGAACTAAGCCAATGTTTACTATTTGGTCGTTAAGTTGGATAACTGGTTTTGACCCAAATTGTTCTTCCCATGCTTTTGTTGGTGCACCAACATATATGTAGCTCACAAGAGATTTATCTTCTACTTTTTTTACCTGAGTTGCATTTGGTAACTTTATTGTAACCTTAGTATCAACCTCTTTCATCGTTGTAGAAACCATAAAAAAGAACAATAACATAAATACAATATCTGGCAACGATGCAGTAGAAATTGCAGGCGAACCGCTTTTTGTTTTTTTACTAAATTTGCTCATAATTAATTATTTTTAATTGAATTTTTTTGGTTCTGCTTCCGATATTGCAAATGGATATACTTCTTTTAC
>Ga0193956_1000927_pt1 | contig 12295 bp, 7 predicted proteins | sample BB_7_MG_FD_140358 | JGI IMG/M metagenome (GOLD analysis project Ga0193956, IMG submission 140358) | Microbial mat bacterial communities from the Broadkill River, Lewes, Delaware, United States - BB_7_MG | ecosystem: Environmental > Aquatic > Freshwater > River > Microbial mats | place: USA...
ATTTTATCTATAACTTCTACCACTGTATTTAATGCAGTATCATAACCAATAGTAAAATTAGTACCAAAAATATCATTATCAATAGTTCCTGGAATTCCAATACACGGAACTGGGTGTTCTTCGTTAAAAACCATTCCTCCTGTAAAAGTTCCATCACCACCAATAAGAACAAGAGCATCTATTTCTGCCTTTTTAATTTCTTTAAAAGCCTTTTCTCTGCCTTCTTTAGTTCTAAATTCATTAGATCTAGCAGATTTTAAAATGGTACCACCTCTATTAATAATATTACTAACATTTCTTGCATTTAACACTTTAAAATCTCCTTCTATTAAACCTTGGTAACCTCTATACACACCAACACATTCAATGTTATAATATGCACATGCTCTAACAACTGCTCTAATTGCAGCATTCATTCCTGGCGCATCACCTCCTGAAGTAAGTACGCCTATTTTTTCAATTTTTTTTCCCATAAGTGAAGTTCAAAAGTACTTTAAATTTTGGTTGTAATTTACTAAAATAAAAAAATAATAATTACCATAAATGTTTTGGGTAAACACCTGTATCTTTTAATTTTTGAATTTCAGAAGTAACATATGCTTTATCTTCTTTATATGTTACACCAAACCATCTTGCATCTGATTTTAATACTTCCATTGTAGCCATTTCGTTTACAATTAAATGGTTTACAACTAGCGGAATAAAAAATTCTGCTTTAGGTTCTTTATAATTATCTTTTAAAAATTCTTCGAAAAGTGATGCTGATAGTTCGAAGTATTTTGGTGTAAACCCAAAGAAATTCATAGATACTGTTGTATCTTCTGATATCGGTTTTAAGACACCATCTGCCTCCTTAAATTTTAATATTCCATCAATTTTTTCAATATGCGTACGTTCAGTAATCCCAGTTAAAAATCCCTCAGTATTCACATTACATTCTCCTCTAGAAACAAAACCATATTCTGAAATTGTGTTTTTTAGAACATATCCCATCATATTAAAATTACTTGAATTTTTATCTATATTTTTAAGCGCTTCAGCAATACCTATAAATGCAGCCCTTCCATAAAAATCATCAGCATTTATAACCGCAAAGTTTTCTGAAATAACATCTTTTGCCATTAATAAGGCGTGTCCTGTTCCCCAAGGTTTTTTACGATTATTCTCTTTATATCTTTCAGGAATATTGTCTATTTCTTGATAAACATACTCAACTGCAATTTTACCTTCTAATTTTGGATTAAAAAATGCTCTAAAATCCGCTTCTATACTTTTTCTAATGATAAAAACCACTTTACCAAAACCAGCTTGAATAGCATCATAAATTGAAAAATCTAAAATGGTATCTCCTTGTTCAGAAAATGTATCTAACTGCTTTAATCCTCCATATCTACTTCCTATACCTGCGGCTAAAATTACTAATGTTGGTTTGTTCATTTTATACTTATTATTTTATGTTTATAAATTTGGGTGTTTTAACAGCTTTAGTTGTATTTAAAGAATCTTTTTTCTTTTTCAAGCCTAATTTTTCTAATAATTCTGCACCATTATCAAAATCTATTTGATAATTTATTCCTATTCCTTGTGTATATCCTTCTTCGTCTTGTTCTGAATATTGAATTTCATTTTGACGGTTAAAAATAGATGATCTTAATGTTCCTGCATCATTTAATAGAAAATCTATAGTTACTTCACCAATAATACTTGTAGGTTCTTTAGATCCAATTGGCATACTTGCTTTTCCATTAATTAAAATTCTGTCATTTATTTCATAGCCAAAATTAAAACCAAACTGATCGTTAATATTTAAATTATCTATCCTGTTTTTTTCTCCAAAAGTGTAAACTGGTTTTAATTTAAACTTATTATCTCCTTTGTTAACAATATTATCAAAGGCATTTGATAGCAAATCTGAAGCAGTTCCATAAACCAAACCACTTGTATTAACACTTAAATCACTTTCGTTATAAAACGCTCCTGAAGCTAATAAAGATACAAAGTGTCTTGTTTTACTATTATCATCGTTATTATTTAATTTAAACGATAACTCTGAAGCTACTGTAGAACTAGAATTTGGAATTTCAATATCAAATGTTCTTTCAGAATCAAATAATTCACCTGAAAAACGTGTTATTAAATCTATAGGTATTTTTCTATTTGCAGTAATATTTTCTAAAAGAGATTTCGGGTTTGCTGAAACTCTATACACAGCTTCAATATTAATATCTGCCGTAAACGGATCTCCGCTCCAAGATATACTTCCGCCTTTTTTTACATTAAATGGTTTATTAATAATACCTCCATATTTAAAATTATAGATACCGTTGTCTACTATAAAATCTCCATACATATCAAACTTATCTTTGGTATCTAATTCTATTTGTAAATTTCCAGTTCCACTCCCTTTTAAAGAGCTTCCAGTAGCTTTATCTAATACCATTTCTACTTCGGCATCTTTGGTTACTTCTAGATTAAAATTAAGAGCCAAACCTTTTAATTTTTCTGAAATAAAAGCATTTCTACTTTCAATTTCATTTGCTCCTTTATCTTTATTTACAAACCTTATTAATTCTGAAGATGTTACCGTTTTAACATCGCTAATAGGAATTACAAAACGAGTTCCTTTATTTGTAGTTCCCACAACATCAATTACTAATTTATCTGTTGGTCCAATTATGGTTGCATTTCCTCCAAGAAACCCTGTACCATAATATAGGGACGTTTCTTCTTCTTCGGTATCTAGAACTAATAAATTTTTAGTAGTTAAATCTAAATTAAGTGCCCAATCATCAAAATATTTATGAGATATGGTACCTCTCAGCGCTCCTTTTGTATTATGTTTAGTGTCTTTAATTTGAACATCTTCTAAATTAAAAGATTGGTTCTCTAAAGTAACAACACTTGTACCTTCAAATAAGTAATCAACATTTAAATATGGAAAATATAATCCTACCTGGTCTAAGTACAATTCTCCAGTCATTGTTGGATTATTAAGTTGCCCAGTTACATTAACATTTCCATAGACAAAACCTCTAATATTATTAAAAACATCTTCTCCAAGCGGACTAAAGGCATCTAGTTTAAATTCTTCAAAATCTACAATTACATCTAGTATTGGTTTTTTAGGAGTAAAATCTATATCTCCAACTGCCGAAAAACTGATATTATTATCTCTTCTTAAAGAAGCGTTTAAAGTATATTTTGTCATCGAATTTTTACCTTCTATTCCTACTTTTAAATTTCCTTGATACGAATTATTAATGTTAAAATCGGAAATATTTAAATTTGCTGTTGGTTTTACTTGTTTGTTAAACTGATTGTAATTTAGCATTCCATTTATTGTTCCTCGTAACTTTAAACTATCTATATCTGGTGTAATGCTTGAAAGTTTTACATTTTTAAAGTTAAATTGAAGGTCTTTACTTATAGTATCTTGGATGGTGCCTTTAAATTCAATTTCTTGATTTTTTGAGGCAATTAAAAATTGATCTATAGCGTATAACTTTGTTTTACTATCAAATACAACTTTGTTCTTAAAATTATTTTCTGGATTTATAACCCACGTATTATTTTTATACAAAAAATTGGATTTCTGCAATCCAAAAACCGATTTATTTTCTTTATTAAACGTATGATAAAAAGATAGATCAAATTTTTCTGATTGTTCTTTACCACCTTTAAACTCGGTTCTAAAATATAAAGTATCGCTTAATGTTATGTTTACTAAATGAAGTTTAGAAATATCGTAATAGTCCGATTTAATTTCATCTATAGTAAGTTGTGTATTAAATAATGGGTTTTTGTTATCTATTTGTAAATTTAATTCGTTAATAATATTGGTGTAAGCTTCTACTTTTGGAGATTTTATATTTAATTTAAATAAATTATTATTAGAACTAATAGAGCCTCTAATTGTGGTAGTTGGAGCTAAAATTACTTCTGGATAAAAAACTTCAACAATTTTGTTGTAAATATTAAATCTAAAATTTAAATTTTGGTTTGGTGTTACCTTGTAAGGATTGTAATTTGAGTAAATACTACCAATAGAATTCTGAGCTAGTTTTCCTAATTCGTTAAACTTAAATCTGCCCTCAATTCTTCCAGTAAGTATTTCTGGAGAGTTAATTGTAATTGTTCTTGTACTATCTAGAAATGAAGAATTTATATTAAAATCTTTAAAAAAGTAATTTCCTTTCTGATTTAGGTATAACGAATTTTTAAAATCAACAGTTCCAACTAAATCATCAAAAGAATTCCCTTTTACTTTAATTTCAATATCTCCTTTTATTTTTGAAATACTATCTCTTTTAAAAAGATTGATTGTATATAAATCGCAATAATCTACCGTTGTTTTAAAATCGAATTTATATATATCTTTAGACAAATCTGCTAATCCATTAAAATTAAGCTTAATATTATCATCATTAACTTCCATTTCACCGTCAAAATGCATATTCTTAAAAACTCCATTCAAACTAATATTTTTATACGTATAGTTTTTATATTGATGTTTAGACACTTTTCCTTTTACGGATGTATTTAAATGCTCTAGTGTAAATCCTTTCCCATCAATATCGGCTTCCATAGACAATAAACCTACAAGACTATCACCCATTACTTCTCCCAATTTAAAGTCCACAACCTCAATTTTTCCTTTGTAAGATGCATTCTTCATATTGTCTATATTTGTTAACTCCAAATCGGTTATTGTTGTTCCCAAATCCGTTTTTAGGGTTAATTGTGCATCAATCAATTTTTGTGTTATATAGGTATTTCCACTTAAAGTAAACCTCCCTAATTTTTCAAAATCTGGCGGTAAGGTATTGCCTAAAACTTCTGGTAATAGTATTTTTAAATGATGATATTCTGAAGTTAGATTTGTAAAATCACCCTTCATAGAAAATCCTTTCTCCCTATTGAAAACATTTTTAAAATTTAAATTTCCATAAACAATTGCATTTTTATCGGTTGTTAATTGTAAATCGCTTGCCACAAAATCATTTAATTTACCCGAAATACTAGTTGAAAAATGCAAAACATCATCAGTTCCAAATTCACTGTAAAAACTTTTTAAATCTAAAAGAGCGATAGTTGACTCTTTAACATTGGCATTAAAAGTTACTAAATTATTAAAATCTGAAAAATCTTCACGGTTGTATGTAAACTTAATATCTGCTAAAATTTGAGATGTTTTGGTTCTGAGTTCTGTATTTTTAAAACTCATAAACGATTTTGTATAAGTAAAATCTGAAGCTAAGCTTTCAATTTTTAGATTATGATTTTCAATAAAACTAAGATTTTTAATCTCGGTAGAAACATTTGGCCCTGCTACTTTAAAATTGATAGTTTCTCCAGTAATATTTTTAAAGAATAACGGATTTTCGGCTACTACATTTTCATCTATAATAGTTACATAACCATTTTTTAGTTTTAATTTGGTTGCCGTTAATAAAAAACTTGAAGGTTTATCGCTCACAGTTCCATCATCAAATTTGTCTGCAAAAACTGTTAAAGCATCATCCTCTTCATTTTTATAGGTTTTAATATTTAGTTTAAAATCTGTTAATGAAATTTGACCAAATTCTAATTTATTATTTATAATATTCCGATAACTAAATATTGATGTGGCTAAGTTTTTAGCATACACCAAGGTATCTGAATGATGATCTTTTATAAAAATATCATTCAAATGCACATTTCCTAAAAAAGCTAAATTTACTTTCTTAACATTAATATCAACATTAAACTCTTTTCTTAAGTAATTTGTTGCGGTTTTTCCTAGACTCGTTTGTACTTTAGGTATGGACAATAAAACGCTTACTAACACTAAAAAAAGTGTTAGTATCAGTAAAATTTTAAGTCCTATTTTTTTTATTCGTTTGATATGCGCTAAATTTGCATTTTTATGGCAATTTTCGTGCCTTTATTTGTTAAATTATGATTAAAAATAAATCAATTTACATACTTGGTATTGAATCTTCTTGCGACGATACAAGTGCCGCTGTTATCTGCAACGGAAAAATACTTTCAAATGTTGTTGCAAACCAAGAAATTCATACCAAATATGGCGGTGTTGTTCCTGAATTAGCTTCTCGAGCACATCAACAAAATATTGTTCCTGTAATTCAACAAGCAATTCAGCAAGCAAATATCGACAAAAAAGACTTAAATGCCATAGCTTTTACACGCGGACCTGGATTAATGGGTTCATTATTAGTCGGCACCTCATTTGCAAAGTCACTTTCACTAGCTTTAAACATTCCGTTAATTGCTGTAAATCATATGCAAGGACACGTATTAGCGCACTTTATAGACGAAGAAAGTCAACAAAAACCACCATTTCCTTTTTTGTGTTTAACAATAAGTGGCGGACATACACAAATAGTTAAAATTACAGATTACTTTACCATGGAAGTAATTGGTGAAACTTTAGACGATGCTGTAGGTGAAGCATTTGACAAATCTGCCAAAATTTTAGGGTTACCATATCCTGGAGGTCCTTTAATTGATAAATATGCCAAACTAGGAAACCCACTAGCCTTTAAATTTACAAAGCCAAAAATGGCTGATCTAAATTTTAGTTTTAGCGGTTTAAAAACGGGTATCTTATATTTTATTCAGAAAAAAGTAAAAGAGAATCCTAATTTTATTAAAGAAAACTTAAACGACATCTGTGCCTCCATTCAATCTACAATTGTTGAAATTTTATTTGACAAACTAAAAAAAGCTGTAAAACAAACAGGAATAACACATGTTGCAATTGCAGGAGGCGTTAGTGCAAATTCTGAAATTAGAAGCGTATTAAAAGCAACTGAAGGTAAATATGGTTGGACAACCTATATTCCAAAATTTGAATACACTACAGACAATGCTGGAATGATTGCCATTACAGGTTATTTAAAATATTTAGAAAATAATTTTTCTGAAGATACCACAAGTGCAACTGCAAGGTTAAAAGTAAATGAACAATAAATTTTATAAAGTTTTAACTATTTATTTTAATTCTAAATTGTATTTTTGACGCAATGAAAGAAATTTGTAGAAAAATAGCAGCTTTATTTTTGATAGCAATTGTATTGTTATCTAGCTCTTCATTTTCTATTTACAAACATTTTTGTGGTGATAATTTAGTTACTATTTCAACCGAAAAACTTGACAGTTGTTGCGAATCTGAAATCACTTCTCAAAATTTTAATAAACTAATTTTTTCAGAACAGAACTGTTGTAAAAATGAAACAACAATTAAAGATATTCAAATTTTTGACACAAATAGCCCTAATAAAATAGCAAAGAATACTGTATTATTTTTCACTTCTTTTTACCATAATTTTATACAGAAAACAACTTTTGTAACTGCTACAAAAAATTATTATAAAGATTTTTATCCACCAAAACTTGTTTCAAATAAACAAGTCCTTTTTCAAACATTCTTAATCTGATAATAAATTCTTTTTAAAAAGAATCTTTAAAGCCATTATAAAAATATTGGCAACTTATCAATTATTAAGAAATATAAATGAAAAAAAATATTATTGCAATTTTAATGCTATTTCCTTTAATAGCATTTGCACAAAAAACAGTTAAAGGAACTATCTTAGATACAAATAATACACCCATTTTTGGCGCAAGTATTTATTGGGAAAATTCTCAAATAGGTACAAATTCTGATGAAAATGGAAATTTTACAATAAAGACATTAGAAAGCAACAAACAGCTGGTAGTCAGTTTTATAGGTTACAAAACGCAAAAACTTTCAATAGATAATTTAAATAAAACAACAATTGTTTTAACCGCAGACAATCAATTAGATGAAGTTAATATCCAAACCCGAAGAAAAAGTTCTAACAGACCAAGTTATGTTGTAAAAAACATTATAAATGTAAATAAAGCTGAACTTTTAAAAGCCGCATGCTGTAACTTAGCAGAAAGTTTTGAAACCAACCCTTCTATTGATGTAAATTATTCTGACGCATTAACTGGAACAAAACAAATTAAAATGCTGGGCTTAACAAGTCCGTATATTCAAATTGTTCAAGAAAACATTCCAAATATTAGAGGCGCAGCACAAACCTATGGATTAACTTTTACACCAGGAACGTGGGTTGAGAGTATACAAATTACAAAAGGTGCGGGAAGTGTTGTTAACGGTTACGAAAGTATTACAGGGCAAATAAATGCTGAATTGGTAAAACCTTCAACCGATAAAAAAGTTTTTTTAAACGCTTATAGTTCTCTAAATGGAAGATTGGAATTAAACACACATTTTAATACCAAAGTTTCCGACAAATGGGATACAGGTCTATATCTTCATGGGAATTTGAGAGATAAAAAAATTGACAATAATAACGACAATTTTTTAGACGCTCCACTTACCAAACAAGTAAATATTATGAACCGTTGGCAATACACCGATACTGATAAAGGTTGGGTTAGTTTCATAAATTTAAGATACTTAACAGATCAAAAAACTACTGGAGAAATAGATTTTAATCCAACAATTCATAAAAACACAACAACTTTCTGGGGAAGCGAAATTGAAACAGAACGTTTTGAAACCTCAGCTAAAATTGGTTATGTTTTTCCTGAATTACCTTATAAAAGTTTTGGATTACAGGTTGCATACAGCTACCACAATCAAGATTCTTATTTTGGATTAAAAGATTACAATATTAACCACAAAAGTGTATATGCAAACTTAATTTATAACTCTATAATTTCAGATACTCGTAATAAATTTGTTACTGGAATTAGTACAACTTTTGATAAGTTTGACGAATTAGTACTAGCTACAAATTACAAAAGAAACGAGAAATCCGTTGGTGCATTTTTTGAATATAATTACGATAATTTAAATGATTTAAGTTTATCTGCTGGAATTAGAGTAGACCACCATAATTTATTAGAAACCTTTATAACACCTCGCTTGCATTTAAAATATATCCCTTGGGAAACTGGAACTTTTCGTTTATCAGCAGGAAGAGGTAAAAAAAGTGCGGCTATTTTTGCTGAAAACCAATGGTTATTTGGAACAAATAGAACCATAAATATAATAAATAATAATGGTGAATTTTATGGATTAAATCCAGAAATAGCCTGGAATTATGGAGCGTCATTTACTCAAAAATTTAATTTATTTAATAGAAAAGGAGATATTGTTTTCGATTTTTATAAAACAGATTTTAACCAGCAAATTATTGTAGATATGGAAAATCCTTCAGAAATTTCATTTTATAATGTGTCTTCAAAAAGTAAAGCAAATAGCTTTCAAGTTGAAGTAAATTATAGTCCTTTTATGCACTTTAGCATTAAAACTGCATACAAGTATCAAGACATAAATAACGGGTATATTTCTGGTTCAAAACAACAACCATTACAACCTAAAAATCGCTTTTTTACCAATTTATCTTATGAAACACATCAATCTGAAAATGGTGGAAATTGGAAATTTGATTACACCTATAATTGGCAGAGTAAACAGCGATTACCAGATACTAGTATTTACACTGCAGCCTATCAATTACCAGAATATGCAGATGCACATATTAGTATGAATGCGCAAATAACAAAAGTGTTTTCTCCTCGTTTTGAATGGTATATTGGAGGAGAAAATTTAACAAATCACCAACAAAAAACACCCATCTTAGGAGCCGACAATCCGTTTGGAACAAATTTTGACTCAAGTATTGTATACTCTTCAGTACTTGGCGCAATGTATTATACAGGAATTAGATTTAATATTGAATAAATAAATTTTAAAAAATGAAAAAAACAATCTTAATTATTGCAGTTCTTTTTATTGGAATTTCAACTCAAGCACAAAAGAAAAATAAAAATGCTAAAATTACTTTTGAAGTAAATGGTATTTGCGAAATGTGTAAAGATCGCATAGAAAAAGCGGTGTTAAAAACCAAAGGTGTAAAATTTTGCTCTTGGAGTATTGAAACACATCAATTATCTTTAATTATGGATGAACGTAAGGTTGATGAACTTACAATTCATAAAAATATTGCAGCGGTTGGGCACGATACCAAAAAAGTAAAAGCAACAGTTGAAGCTTATAATAACTTACACGGTTGTTGTAAATACGATAGAGAAAATCCACAATATGGACATTAAAACCGTTTAAAAGATTATCTTTTATAAATCCTAACAGGTTTTAATTCCTGTTAGGATTATAATAATTTCTAATTCTGGAACAACGTAAAATTATTATTAAAAATTATTTACGGCTTAGTTTTTTTACTTTCAAGAAACCTTTAAACTACTGTTTTTCAATCTTTAAATTAAAAAAGAAACTATTTATCGAGAGTTTTTTTTACAAAAGTTTGCAAATCTTTCCCAGTTGGTTCTTCAAAAATTTCTAAATCAAAGTAAGGAACTGCTGAAATAATATGATCAAATATATCAGACATTATAGCTTCATAATTTGCCCATTCTTTATTACTACTAAAACAATAAATTTCTAAAGGAATACCTTTTGAAGTTGGCGCCAATTGCCTTACCATAGAAAACAACTCTTTATTTACAGAAGAATTTTGAGCTAAATACGCATCTAAATATTTTCTAAAAACACCAAAATTAGTCAAGTTTCTTCCGTTTATTAAAACAGACTTATCTGCACCAATTTTTTTATTATGTACTGTAATTTCATTATATTTTCGTTCTAAATATTCTGAAACCAAGTGTATCTTTTTTAAATCATCTATTTCTTTGGTGCTTAAAAACTTTATTGAAGATTGTTTAATTAGTACTGCTCTTTTTATTCTTCTTCCACCAGACTCTTGCATTCCTCTCCAGTTTTGAAAGGAATCTGAAATTAAACTATACGTAGGTATTGTAGTAAAAGTATTGTCCCAATTTTGAACACGAACAGTTGCTAAGTTTATATCTGTAACAGTACCATCTGCACCAAATTTAGTGTAAACAATCCAATCGCCAATGCGTACAATATCATTTACAGAAACCTGAATTGAAGCCACAAAACCCAAAATAGTATCTTTAAAAATTAACAATATTACGGCAGAAGCGGCACCCAGAGTTGCAAAACTTAGAATATCCTTTCCTGTTATTTGATATACAATAAAAAATGATGATAATCCCCATAAAAAAATCATTACAACTTGCGCATAACTTTCTAAAGGCTTGTCTTTATATCGTTCTTTAGTTCTTAAATACCGTTGTGTAGATCTTACAAAACTTCTAATAATTTTTACAAATAGCACAACCGCATAAATATTTATAACATCATTAAAACCCTTTAACAAGAAAGGAAAACCTATTAAAACTGACGGTACTAAACCTTTTAAAAATAGTAGCGGTATAATATGAGCAAAATATCTAGAAAATTTACTTTGCACTAAAAAATCATCGAATGTAGTAGTTGTTGTTACTGAGAAAACATCAAACATTTTAATAATTATTTTTCTCAACACTCGATCAAGTGCGTATGCTACACTAGTAATTAACACAAGTACAATTACTAAATTTATCGTTTCAGCCCAAAAACCAGAAACTCCTTTATTTATTAAAGCTTCTTTTATAAAATTAACCAAATCTATTAACCTAATAGTATCAATCATGTTATTATTTATTTTAAACATTTATAAAAACTATATATTTTGAAGAAAAATAAGAAAAAACTATTCAAAAATGAAGAGATGTTGAAATTAAGAACCCAACATCTCTAAAAAAACTTAATATAAGTTTGTAAGTTAAAACTCAGTGTTTATATCCCAAGCCTCTAAATCTTCTTTAATTGCTTTGATAAACATTCCTCCTAAAGCGCCATTTACAACTCTATGATCATAAGAATGAGAAATAAACATTTTATGTCTTATCCCTATAAAATCACCTTCTGCTGTTTCAATTACAGCTGGTACTTTTCTAACAGCTCCTAGAGCTAATATTGCAACTTGGGGTTGGTTAATAATTGGGGTTCCAAATACACTTCCAAAACTTCCAACATTTGTAACTGTATATGTTCCTCCTTGTATATCATCTGGATTTAATTTTCCGTTTCGAGCTTTAATGGCTAAATTATTAACTGCCTTAGTCATTCCAACTAAATTTAACTGATCTGCATTTTTAATTACAGGAACAATTAAATTTCCATCTGCTAATGCAGCTGCCATTCCTAAATTTATAGCTTTTCTCTTAATAATCTTATCTCCATCAACAGAAATATTAATCATAGGAAACTCTTTTATAGCTTTTACTACTGCTTGCATAAAAATTGGAGTATACGTAATTTTTTCTCCTTCACGCGCCAAAAACTTATCTTTAACTTTATCTCTCC